>OGOM01000003.1_pt1 | contig 229780 bp, 203 predicted proteins | sample 1552681 | NCBI WGS metagenome assembly OGOM01 (sample SAMEA2580188, study PRJEB22360) | human gut metagenome | biome: human gut; feature: human-associated habitat; material: faeces | place: Denmark | collected 2008/2010 | reverse complement strand
GTCTCAGTTCAGATTGCAGGCTGCAACTCGCCTGCATGAAGTCGGAATTGCTAGTAATCGCGGATCAGCATGCCGCGGTGAATACGTTCCCGGGCCTTGTACACACCGCCCGTCACACCACTCGAGTTGTCTGCACCCGAAGTCGCTGGCCTAACCTTTTGGAGGGAGGCGCCGAAGGTGTGGAGGGTAAGAGGGGTGAAGTCGTAACAAGGTAGCCGTACCGGAAGGTGCGGCTGGATCACCTCCTTTCTAGGGAGACTTACTGAAAAGTCTAGAATCGCAAGTCGAGATTACTCCTTGCACCTAGTCAGACAAACAGACATTTTTCCGTCTTAGCTCGATTCTTATAAAAGCTTACCTGCTCTATCCTTCTGCAGTATTCGGTTTTAAGGGTTCTCCTTCTGTATGGAAGGAAGGGTCCTTAAGACTTTTCTTTTCGGCACCTTGAAAGTTGTATAGCGTAGAAAACATGATTTTTGAAATCATCTCAATTCTTTTGCTGATAGAGAAATCTATGGAAAGCAATATGAAGTGAAGTGATTCGCAAATATCACGATCGCAATGATACGATCAACCTTGATTAAACCTAAATAGGTGAGATAAAGATATTAAGGGCATACGGTGGATGCCTTGGCACAAGAAGTCGATGAAGGACGTGACAAGCTGCGATAAGCTGCGGTGAGCTGCACATAGGCGTTATTAACCGCAGATTTCCGAATGGGGCAACCCGGATGAGGTAATGCTCATCCACTTCCATCTGAATCAAATAGGATGGCTAGAGACAACCCGGAGAACTGAAACATCTAAGTACCCGGAGGAAAAGAAATCAACCGAGATTGCGCTAGTAGCGGCGAGCGAACGCGCAGATAGCCTAAACCCATGCATGTGTAAGTTTCAGGACGTTGCTGCATGTGGTGTCGTGGGGTCGTCTTTGTGGGAGCCTGTACCTCCCATGCGCAGTTACAAAATCCATTCATAGTCGAAGTGGTCTGGAAAGTCCTACCAGAGAAGGTAATAGTCCTGTAAGCGAAATGAATGGGTCTGCGTCGAGATGATACCCGAGTAATGCCGGACACGTGAAATCCGGTATGAATCCAGGGAGACCACTCTCTAAGGCTAAATACTCTCTTGTGACCGATAGCGAACCAGTACCGTGAGGGAAAGGTGAAAAGTACCCCGAGAGGGGAGTGAAATAGTACCTGAAACCGTATGCCTACAAGCAGTCGGAGCGCTCTTGCAGCGTGACGGCGTGCCTTTTGTAGAATGAGCCAGCGAGTTACGATGTGCGGCGAGGTTAAGTTTTGAAACGAGCCGTAGTGAAAGCGAGCCTTTAAGATGGCGTCATAGTCGTATGTCGTAGACGCGAAGCCGGGTGATCTATCCATGGGCAGGCTGAAGCAGAGGTAAGACTCTGTGGAGGGCCGAACCCACTTCGGTTGAAAACGGAGGGGATGACCTGTGGATAGGGGTGAAAGGCCAATCAAACTCGGAGATATCTCGTTCTCCCCGAAATAGCTTTAGGGCTAGCCTCGAATCGTTTACTTACGGTGGTAGAGCCACTGGATTCGTGCGGGGGCTTCACCGCCTACCAACCGAAACCAAACTCCGAATGCCGTAAGTCTATAGATCGGGAGTCAGAACATGTGGGCTAAGCCGTGTGTTCGAGAGGGAAACAGCCCAGACCGCCTGCTAAGGTCCCTAAATTCATGCTAAGTGGCAAAGGATGTGCGTTTGCCTAGACAACCAGGATGTTGGCTTAGAAGCAGCCATGCATTTAAAGAGTGCGTAACAGCTCACTGGTCAAGTGGACATGCGCCGACAATTCACGGGGCTCAAGCATGATACCGAAGCAGCGGACTGATATTTTTCAGTGGTAGGGGAGCTTTCTTATCTGGGTCGAAGCTGTGTGGCAACGCATGGTGGACTGGTAAGAAGTGAGAATGCTGGCATGAGTAACGAGAGTGAGGCGAGAAACCTCACCGCCGTAAGCCTAAGGGTTCCTGGGCAAGGCTAATCCTCCCAGGGTCAGTCGGGAGCTAAGACGAGGCCGACAGGCGTAGTCGATGCACAACAGGTTGATATTCCTGTACCACCACGAATCGTTATGACGATGGGGTGACGGAGAAGGATAGCTGGGCGGGGTTCTGGACGTCCCCGTGAAAGCGTGTAGGGTGCGCATGCAGGTAAATCCGCAAGCGCTTATGCCTGAGACGTGAGACGAAGCTCTAAGTGAAGTCAGTGATTCCCTGCTTCCAAGAAAAACCTCTAAGCAGATATCGTGGTGCCCGTACCAAAACCGACACAGGTAGGCGGGTAGAGTATACCAAGGCGATCGGGAGAACTATGGTTAAGGAACTCGGCATAATGACTCCGTAACTTCGGGAGAAGGAGTGCCGCTCATGGGTGATAGGGCATGCCCCTAAAAGCCTAGGGCGGTCGCAGTGAAACGGCCCAAGCGACTGTTTATCAAAAACACAGGACTCTGCTAAGTCGCAAGACGATGTATAGGGTCTGACGCCTGCCCGGTGCTGGAAGGTTACGTGGATGGGTTAGCCTTTCTAGGCGAAGCTCTGAAACTAAGCCCCAGTAAACGGCGGCCGTAACTATAACGGTCCTAAGGTAGCGAAATTCCTTGTCGGGTAAGTTCCGACCTGCACGAATGGCGTAACGATTTGGGCGCTGTCTCAACCATAGACCCGGTGAAATTGTATTATTCGTGAAGATGCGAATTACCCACGGAAGGACGGAAAGACCCCGTGAACCTTCACTACAGCTTGACATTGATCATTGGTTCTGTGTGTAGAGGATAGGTGGGAGACCGTGAAGCACGAGCGCCAGCTCGTGTGGAGTCATCCTTGGAATACCACCCTCACAGTATTGGTGATCTAACGCGGCGCCGTTATCCGGGTCGCGGACCGTGTCAGGTGGGTAGTTTGACTGGGGCGGTCGCCTCCTAAAAGGTAACGGAGGCGTACGTAAGGTTTGCTCAGAACGGTTGGCAATCGTTCGTAGAGTACAAGAGTATAAGCAAGCTTGACTGCGAGACCTACAAGTCGAGCAGAGACGAAAGTCGGTTCTAGTGATCCGGCGGCTCAGAGTGGAATGGCCGTCGCTCAACGGATAAAAGGTACTCCGGGGATAACAGGCTGATCTTGCCCAAGAGTCCACATCGACGGCAAGGTTTGGCACCTCGATGTCGGCTCATCGCATCCTGGGGCTGAAGTTGGTCCCAAGGGTATGGCTGTTCGCCATTTAAAGCGGTACGCGAGCTGGGTTCAGAACGTCGTGAGACAGTTCGGTCCCTATCCTCCGCGGGCGTAAGAGAATTGAGAAGAGCTGCCCCTAGTACGAGAGGACCGGGGTGGACGAACCTCTGGTGTCGCAGTTGTTGACCAACAGCATAGCTGCTTAGCTACGTTCGGATCGGATAACCGCTGAAAGCATCTAAGTGGGAAGCCGACTTCAAGATGAGTTCTCTTTTTGGTAAGACCCCTTGTAGACTACGAGGTCGATAGGCTGCAGCTGCAAGCGTTGTGAGGCGTTCAGGCGAGCAGTACTAATTGGTCGAGCTCTTTATCTCTTCTATTCTTGATCGTATGCGATCTAAGCACCTGCGCTATACAACCTTCAAGGTAGCCAAAGGATCAGTCATGCAAGCGAATGCCTTGCATGAGCGGAACCATAGAGAGGGGGATCACCCGATCCCATTCCGAACTCGGTAGTTAAGCCCCTCTTCGCCGAAAGTACTGCGGTGTAGTCCGTGGGAGGATAGGGCGTTCTGCTCATGCAGGGCATTTCTTTATTTTCTATTATGCCTAGTCAACTGGCATTTCCTTTCTCAAGACTACCTTTTAGGCGCAAATTAGGCGTAAATTAGGCGTAAATCGTCCCTCTACGGGTACCACTGCTGCGCGCTTTTCATCTGCGTCAAGAATGAGCGGATCATGATGGGGTGTTACTTTGGATCGCTTAGAACAATTCGAGTCAATGCTCACAGAGATCGAGAACGATCTCGAGTTCAAGACTGCCGAGGTCGAGAGATTAAAAGCCCAAGGCAAAGAGAAATCAGCAACTTTTAAGCAGCATCTGGCAGATAAGCTGCTCTATCAACGCATGCTCTCGATCTATGAGCGGCATGGCCTTCGCTGAGGTTTGCCTTAGTTGAGAAGCAATTCTTCAATCAGCGCTATACAGCATTTCTTTCTTTTTCGTGTACTACATATGGTACACCCTTTAATTGTTAAATACAGTATCGTGGTTTATATGATTCCAGGCGGTCTACGACTATCTATTAATGGAATACGACTCGAAAAATGAAATCAAGTGATCGTTCTGCCAGGTCATACGCTATTATGGTGGATGATGTCTGTATTGAATGCCTAATGTCTATGGGGCGGAAAGTGCTTCGATATTGAGCAAGTGCCATAAAAAAGAGCCCGAAGGCTCTTTCGCGATTCAAAAGTGCCGCCTACGCGGCGTCCCTATAGCAGGGACATTTAAGACTAAGTCTTTATTTTGACTCGCAGTGACATCTTGACTGGTATCAAGACAGTGGATACTTTATCACAGGTTATGCTGAAGGGGAACATATGAATTTAAGAAATGTTGGGGAATATAATATCGGTCTTGATATTGGTACAGGATCAGTCGGATGGGCTGTCATTGACTCTGATGGTGAGATCTGCCATTTCAAAGGTAAGCCAACATGGGGTAGTCGATTGTTCCCTTCCGCGCTTCCAGCATCAGAAGCGCGAGTTCATCGTGGGCAACGACGTCGCTACGCTCGTCGTAAGTGGCGCTTATCTCTTTTACAAGAGTTGTTTGCGCCTGAGGTTGAAGCTGTTGATCCTGATTTCTTTATACGCTTGAATCAGTCTCACCTGCTTCCAGAAGATCGCCAGGAAAGCCATAAAGATTATCTTTACACGCTCTTTAATGGTTCATCCTTTGATGAGAAAGCGTATTTCGAAAAGTTCCCTACGATCTATCATCTTCGCAAGTGGCTTATGGAGACAGACGAGAAGGCAGATCCGCGTCTTATCTATCTCGCTTTTCATAATATCGTCAAGCATAGAGGAAATTTCCTGCAGCAAGACAACCCGAGCTTGAACTCGGAGAATGCTAATGTGAAGGGATCGGTTGAAGAGTTTTGCGAGCAGCTGCAAGAGTATTGCGATAATCTCGATATTCCGTGTACGGTGCAAGACCATGTCGATGGGATCGACAAGGTTATGCGCGACACTCGCTCGACAAGATCCCATATTCAAGAGCAGCTTCAGCCACTTCTCGGAATTGAAGCGTGTGATCTTGTCGATAAGTCTGCCGTCAAGAAGATGACAAAGGCCCTTTCAGCTGCGTTGGTGGGGCTTTCAGCAGAACTGGGCGACGTGTTCTTCTTGAGCGAGGAGAAGCCAGTCGATGCTAAGACGAAGATCTACCTCTCAAAAGATGAGGACATTGAATCCTTCGGGGAGATTTGTCCAGACGATGCTCAGGCGCTCTTCGAATCTATGAATAAGGTTTATTCGGCTTTTATCCTTCAAGAGATATTGAGCGGTTGTCCAGGTGAGTCCTTGTCGACCAATAAGATTAAGGACTATGAGCAGTATGGCGAGGATCTCAAACTATTGAAGGAGCTCGTCAAAGAATATGTACCCGAAAAGTACGATGAGTTCTTCAGGGGCGAGTTCTATGAGCCGAGCGAACTTCATCCGCAGAAACATGTTTATAACAAAGCGAAAGCCAAGGGTTATACAAAATATAACGAAGTGAGGGGAAGCTCTTATGATGACTTCAAGAAGGAAGTCGAAAAGCTCTTCAAGGGTACTGCAGCCGTTGAGAATAGTCGCTATCTGGATATGATTGAACGATTCAAGGAGGAGAAATTTCTTCGGAGACTTAAGACGAGTGACAATGGAGCGATTCCTTTCCAGCTGCATCTCGAGGAAATGGATAGGATCATCAAAAACCAAGCACGTTTCTATCCTTTCTTGGAAGAGGAGAAGAAAGAGTTCGATTCTCTCGTAACCTTCCGCATCCCTTATTATGTCGGCCCGCTCACACGGAAGAATGCGCGAAAAGACAGCAAGGGGAAGGAACGTTTTTCTTGGTCGAAGCGCATTGAAGGAAAAGAGCATGAGGCCATCAAGCCCTGGAATTGGGAAGAGATCATCGACAAGGATAGAAGCGCAACTGAGTTCATTTTGCGTATGACGGGAACGTGCTCATATCTCCAAGGGGAACCAGTGCTTCCTCGTTGCTCGCTACTTTATGAGGAGTATTGCGTTCTCAATGAGCTTAATGGTGCTCATTTCACCCAGGATGGGGACAAAGAGCGTCGTTTTGATTACAAGGATCGCTCGGATATGGTCAAGGAGCTGTTTCGCAAAGGGAAGGTTTCCTACAAGAAGGTTCAAGATTGGATGAGACAGCGCGGTAATTCGAATGTACGCGTCTCTGGAGGACAGGGAGAGAATGGATTCGAGTCGAAATTAAGCTCGTATATCTTCTTTGCGAAGGATGTTTTCGGTGTTGATGAGATTCCTGAGCGCGATTTGCCTATGATCGAGGATATCATCCTTTGGAATACGATATTCGAAGATAGGGATATCCTCAAAGATAAGATCAAGCGCAGTTTTGGTGACCGTCTTTCTGATGAGCAGATCAAGAAGATTGCCAAGAAACGCTTCACGGGATGGGGTCGTCTTTCGAAAAAACTTCTTTGTGATATCAAAGTCGACACTGATAGCGACTTGCGTTCGATAATGGATATCTTGCGAGAGGGCAACCCGAACAATACAGGGCTTTCGAAAGCAATGGTGTTCATGGAGATTATTCGGGATTCTGATCTCGGCTTCGACAAGAAGATCGATGCAATCAACAAAGAGGCGATGATCGGCTCCGCAGGGCTTGCTATCGAGGATCTTCCTGGCTCTCCTGCACTTCGTCGTGGTGTAAATCAGGCGCTTGGTATTGTTGAGGAGATCGTCCATATCGCAGGTCATGCACCAAGCAATATCTTCATTGAAGTAACTCGTGAGGAAGATGGACGAAAGAAAGGCCACAGAACAAAAAAGCGCTACCAGGCTCTTGAGGAGGCTATGAAAAAGCTGCATGAAGAGGCTCCAGAATTTTGGGATGCAGCAACTTCGTCGCAGCTTGCGGAGAAGGCGAAAGAGTCAGCCGATCTTGATGAGAAGCTAACGCTGTATTTCATGCAGGGCGGCAAGTCTCTTTATTCGGGTGCATCGCTCGATATCGGTCAGCTTTCAAGCTATCAAGTTGACCATATCATCCCGCAGTCATACATCAAAGATGACAGCTTTGAGAATAAGGCGCTTGTTTTAGCATCGGAGAATCAGAACAAATCTGATCAAATGCTTCTTCCTGCAGAAATGCGTCGCAAGATGCGTTCATATTGGGATGCTCTTTTAAGCGCTGGTCTTATAGGGAAGAAGAAGCATGCGAATCTCCTTCGTGATCATATTGGCGAAAAGCAGATGAAGGGATTTATAGCCCGTCAGCTCGTTGAGACAAGTCAGATCATGAAGATCGTTCAGGGTTTCTTGGAAGAGCGTTATGTCGAAACGAACATTCTTCCCGTTAAAGCTGGGCTTTCTCACGAGCTTCGCGAACGTATCGGTTTGGTGAAGTGTCGTGAGGTGAATGATTTTCATCATGCTCACGATGCGCTTTTGGCTGCCGAGATCGGTCGTTTCATTCAAAAACGGCATCCTGGTATGTATGCGAACCCGATCGGATACACGCACGTGATGAAACAGTTCGTTAAGAACGAGAGCAATGCTGTAAGAAAAGGTCATGAGCCCGGTACTTCACCGTTCGTCATCGCGAGTTTCTTGACTTCGGGCTTCGATGAAGAGACCGGAGAACTTTTCAAAGATGACTGGTCGGCATCGTATGAGATTGCAAAGCTAAAGAGCTATTTCAACTATCGCCAGTGTTTCATATCGAGAATGCCGGAAGAGACTTCAGGTGCCTTCTGGGATCAGACGATCTATTCACCACGCGATACCAAAAAGAATATGACGCTTCCTCTGAAGAAAGGTCTTGATCCAAAGAAGTATGGGAGCTACTCGAGAGAGCAATATGCTTACTTCTTTATATACAAAGCTCTCAAAAAGGGTAAGCAGGTGCTCGAGTTCGCCCCTGTTCCAGTGAGTGTTGCGGCAGAAGTAAAGCAAGATTCGAATGCTCTTCGTGTTTTTGCAAACAGACTTGCTGAAGATGCGGGCTTCGAATTTGTTGAGATCGTACGCCCCAAGATATACAAATATCAACTGATCGAAATGGACGGTTCGCGGTTATACTTGACGGGAAAAAAGGAAGCAAGAAACGGTGTGCAATTTGCTCTTGATGTAAGGGAGACAGTTATCGCGCAAGCGGTTTTTGGAGGTAAGTGCGACGACATCAGTGCTCTCGATGATCTTTTTTTTGTTGTTGTTGAGTCTTTAAGCAAATATTCTCCGAAGTTGTTTTCTGCTCTCAAGATCGATGAATGGAAGGATAAGTTCTTTGCGCTTGATGCGAAAGAAAAATCGAACGTTATTAGGAGCATATTTGCGATAGGTAATGGAAAAGTAAACATGATTGATCTTGTTGTTGTTGGCAGTGGGAAGTTTATTGGGAATATGAGATTCACTTATGGCAACATCCTTACTAAGGAGAGCGGCATCACTTTCGTTGATCAATCTATAACAGGAATGTTTGAAAGGCGGACTCACGTTGGCCTTTAGGACAGTTTTTATCGAGAGCCCGTGCAAACTCTCATATAAAAGTGGCTATATGGTAGTTCGGAAAGAGGACGATACTGCAAAAATTCACCTTTCTGAAATTTCGACGATCATCTTGCAGACGATGCAAGTCTTCATCAGCGCGTATCTCATGGCAGAGCTTTCTAAGAATAAGATATCGCTTGTGGTGTCGGACGATCAGCATAATCCTATTGGGCAATATATTCCGCTGTATGGAGCGCACAATACCAGCAAACGTATCGCTGAGCAAATGGCTTGGGGTGAACCGATCAAAAAGCGCGTGTGGCAGCATATTGTAAAAGACAAGATCACCGCCCAGGCTTGCTTCTTGGAAGAGCGTGACTACGAAAAAGAAGCAAAGATGCTCCATTCCATTATTCCTGAAGTGCGTTCGGGGGATACAACTAATAGAGAAGCGCAAGCTGCACGTATTTATTTTGCTGCATTATTCGGGGGTTCGTTTAGTCGAGAGGTTGAGAATCCTATCAATGCAGCGCTCAATTATGGTTATTCCGTTCTCTTATCGATAGTTAACAGAGAAATTGCAGCAAGAGGTGTCTTGTCTCAGATAGGCGTTTGCCATAGGAATGAATACAATCAATTCAATCTTACCTGCGATTTTATGGAACCCTTCAGGCCGGCAGTGGATAGGCTTGTGGTTGATTATGCGACTTCGGAATTCGACTCTGACATGCGCAGAGTCTTGGCTGATCTTGCGAACAAGCATGTTGAATATCGTGATGGCTCATACCGACTAGGTTCGGTGATCTCTCAATATGTTCAGCAGTGTCTTAACGCGTTAAACAAGAAGATTACTGTGGATGATATAGAAGGGTTCAGACTGCTATGAGCGGTGAACATTACAGGATTCGCTATATGAGACTTTTTGTTTTCTTTGACCTTCCTATAGAAACGGCGCAGCAGCGCAAAGAGTATAGCCTGTTCCACAAACATTTGATTAAAGAGGGCTATTTGATGATGCAAAAATCCGTGTACGTGAAGCTCGTTACCAATGATGGTGCTGCAGGGGCTGCTGTAATGCGTTTAAGGAAACATCGTCCCCCAGAGGGGCTGGTTCAAGTGCTCAAGGTCACTGAAAAGCAATTTGCCACCATGGAATATGTGACAGGGAATCGAGAAGCATATGATGAGGTGGATACCATGGAAGAATTTCTTGTCTTATGAAGATATGTTTCGCAGGTCTTGAAAACCAGATCGTTTTGAGTGGAGAACATGTTTCCGTATTGCAAATAGACAACAAAGCACTTTTTTGTCGTATTTGCCAAGCGCTTCTTTCTTGTAAGGGGGCAAAGGCAATAGAACCCTATTCTGTTTGGGAGAAAGATGAGGAGGTTGCTCCAGCTAAAGCGTTTATCGTTGTTCGAGACCCATTTGCACTTCCGTTGGGGCACAGAAGCTTGTCGGGAAAGCTCTTTTCAGTTATTAGTAAGGAGCTATTGCTCGATGAGGATTCTCGTTTTGGGATTCAGCAAGCAAGTGCTGAGCTTAACTCTTTAATCTCAAGAGTCGGATTGCAATTCAATGCCGATTATTCATTTGAGATAGAATGGGATATAAGCAGATACCTCAAAACGTTCGGCTTTGGCCTGCACGTTCTTGAGGATGCTTCGCTCTTTGACAATCTCATAAACTTCGTTGATCTGGCGGCTGATATGATGGTCAACGAAGCGATCCTTTTCATTAATTTGAGGACATTTTTGACGAAAAATGAGCTTGAACTGCTTAATGAAAGGATAATTTTTCATGGAATCAAAACGCTCATGTTGGAGAACCAGCATGCAGAGATATATAGTGAATTTGAATCGAAAATAGTTGTTGACCAGCACTTTATTGAGTATAGTTCAACCTATCGGCCAGAAAGTTCGTCTTCTACGCAGGGAAGATTTTGCTCTAACGGTTTTGGAGCAGTGGCATTCTGACTGGTAGTCAAACTAGCCTCTCAAGCGAGAAGGTCGCTGACCTGTTTTGGAGCAGTGGCATTCTGACTGGTAGTCAAACCGAGCAGGCGACCATCTGCGCCCTCAAGGGGTTTTGGAGCAGTGGCATTCTGACTGGTAGTCAAACACTTCTCTTGCTCGATCAGGCTCATATCAGGTTTTGGAGCAGTGGCATTCTGACTGGTAGTCAAACGCATTCGAGGTCTTGCGCATCGACCACCGGTTTTGGAGCAGTGGCATTCTGACTGGTAGTCAAACACGCAAACCGAACAAGCTCGCACAATGCCAGTTTTGGAGCAGTGGCATTCTGACTGGTAGTCAAACCGAAATCAGACTCAGGAGCGTTCCTGATCAGTTTTGGAGCAGTGGCATTCTGACTGGTAGTCAAACGGTCGTTCGACTCTATAGCGGACTCATGTTGTTTTGGAGCAGTGGCATTCTGACTGGTAGTCAAACTCTTTTCTCGTTGTTTCGAATTCCTTGCCAGTTTTGGAGCAGTGGCATTCTGACTGGTAGTCAAACTGATCTTGCCGACAACAGAGCCAGTATCGCGTTTTGGAGCAGTGGCATTCTGACTGGTAGTCAAACCTGAAGCCTGGAAACTCAACGCTGAAGCAGTTTTGGAGCAGTGGCATTCTGACTGGTAGTCAAACATCCGGAGTTCTCTCTCCGCTTGATGCACCCCTCTTCGCTTGGGGCGGGCGAATAGTGGATGAACCTCTTCGCTCGGTTCGGGCGTAGTTCCAAGATATGAGAGGTGTCACTCAAGCTATTCAGAGCAAAAAGAAAGCCCCTCGGTTGAGGGGCTAGGAAGCAGAGTAAAGTGGAGTAAAGGGGACTAAAATGTGTATTTTTTTCCAAGGAATCTTACGCAATTTGGTACGTCATAGATCTTATGTGCATAGATTTCCTCTGAGGGGGTCTTCACTGTAAAAGCCCCGCATTTTTGAGAGTATTCAAAAGAGATATTACTACCAGAAAGCTGCTGTATCTGTTGTTGCGTACCATCAAGGAGCAGATCCAACAACGCATCATCTTTAGGTGTAGCCATTATTCTTTCAACCCTTTCATCGACATGAATTTGTCGATTATTTTTTGAATATAGGAGTGTCTTTCTTCATTAGAGCAAGAATTGAGTTCCCAATACTTTTCTGACAAGTGCCTGTTTAGCGCTATCCGCGCTTCAAGTTCTTCATGTAGCAATGAGTCTATCAGCTCAGCATTCCCGGATCGAGCTTGCTTACCGATTTGCATTGACTTAACATACTTGCGACCATTTTCATCTCGAACTATTTTTGTTAATCCCGGTGTCCCTATTCTGTTCGTATAGGTTGGATGAACACTAAAGCGAACTCCTGATAGCTCGTTTGAAATTAGCGAATCGATGATCTCTTGCGTTTTGGAGCAGTGGCATTCTGACTGGTAGTCAAACTCTTGAACTTCGCGAATACATCGAAAGATTGTTTTGGAGCAGTGGCATTCTGACTGGTAGTCAAACGCGATTGCAGCTCCATTGCCTACTCGCTCAGTTTTGGAGCAGTGGCATTCTGACTGGTAGTCAAACTGGATACGAAGTCACTGATGCTCTCAATGGGTTTTGGAGCAGTGGCATTCTGACTGGTAGTCAAACGGGTATAGGTCGGGTCATAGCTGTTCGGGAGTTTTGGAGCAGTGGCATTCTGACTGGTAGTCAAACAAAACCGTAACGTTCCCTAACTTCATACGTGTTTTGGAGCAGTGGCATTCTGACTGGTAGTCAAACTCTCACCCACCGCGAACCTGACAGCTTGGAGTTTTGGAGCAGTGGCATTCTGACTGGTAGTCAAACGGTCGAACGGTGGGAGATCAAGCGTTTGGAGTTTTGGAGCAGTGGCATTCTGACTGGTAGTCAAACAGCATCTCAGGCCGATGAGCGCGTGACACAGTTTTGGAGCAGTGGCATTCTGACTGGTAGTCAAACCAGTTTTCCCGCAATGAGGGCACTTCGGCGGTTTTGGAGCAGTGGCATTCTGACTGGTAGTCAAACCTCGAGCTGCAAGACGGGCTGAACACTTGGTTTTGGAGCAGTGGCATTCTGACTGGTAGTCAAACGATTGCTAATGCCCGACGCCGTCGTGCTCGGTTTTGGAGCAGTGGCATTCTGACTGGTAGTCAAACCATCGAATTTCTCAGCAGCGGTCAGATCTTGTTTTGGAGCAGTGGCATTCTGACTGGTAGTCAAACGTATATTGTAGCTCTTACTTCTGGTTATCCGTTTTGGAGCAGTGGCATTCTGACTGGTAGTCAAACTCTGGTTTTGTAGCCATTATTGCTCCTATTGTTTTGGAGCAGTGGCATTCTGACTGGTAGTCAAACGATCCTATTTCGCGGTGTGGACAATGCTAAGTTTTGGAGCAGTGGCATTCTGACTGGTAGTCAAACCTATCGATGAAAAGTTCGAGATGAACTTCGGTTTTGGAGCAGTGGCATTTTGACTGGTAGTCAAACTCGCCATTGGGAAAAGATGCCATGAAACCCGTTTTGGAGCAGTGGCATTCTGACTGGTAGTCAAACCATTGAGACGTTCTGTCACATCCCATCTGGGTTTTGGAGCAGTGGCATTCTGACTGGTAGTCAAACGAGAAACGTGGGTTGCGCGACAAACCTTCTGTTTTGGAGCAGTGGCATTCTGACTGGTAGTCAAACTCGTGTGATTCGTCATTATGATGCTAATGGGTTTTGGAGCAGTGGCATTCTGACTGGTAGTCAAACGATTCTTAATGATCCAGTTCGAATCGATGCGTTTTGGAGCAGTGGCATTCTGACTGGTAGTCAAACAAAGTACCTGGTCTTGGTAAGCGCATTCGCGTTTTGGAGCAGTGGCATTCTGACTGGTAGTCAAACGGGGTCGGGATGCCAACCGAAGTCCTGTCCGTTTTGGAGCAGTGGCATTCTGACTGGTAGTCAAACATAACGGGAAACATATATCTATTGCGATTCGTTTTGGAGCAGTGGCATTCTGACTGGTAGTCAAACTCTTTGATGCTCTCACCTTCACCAGACTTGCCTTCGCCCTCTTTGGACTTTGGTTCTTCTTGCTTAGGCTCTTGCTGTTTGCCTTCGCCTTCAGTACCTTCGCCGTCTTTGGGTTCAAGCTCTTCTTTTTCGTCTGCCATTACCTGTTCCTTTCGTCCTGGATTTGTTTGCGCGGTTCTTTCCGCATGCAGGTGGGTTTTTTGCGCTATCCCAAGCAAGGAGCAGTGTGGGGCAGGTGTCGCTTTTAGCGTTTTTGGCAAAAGAAAAGCCCCTCGGTTGAGGGGCTTAGGAAGCGAAATATGTATGGAGTAAATCAACGTTCGTTTATAGGAAATTCAGGATCGCTGAAAGCTTCAAGCCAGGCAATCGTAGCATTTGCTTCATCTATTTCTTCTTGGGTAAATAATTCGATGTTTTCCGCTAAATCTTGGCGAACATCATCGATGTCTCCCTTATGAGGTCCCCACAATATATCACCGTTAGCATATGATCCATCATATACTCTGTCATGGCATACGATGAAGTTGCTGCGCATCGTCTTATTCATGACCATGGTGCATCGATCGTGCACTGCACATGTCGAGCATTGAGGTTCGAAGTTACAATATGGGCGATTCACACGAACGCTCCCAGGCAATAAGTAGGCTTTACCCCCGATATAAGTCAAAGGGCCATCTGGTTCCCACTTTTTGTTAGGCAACATTCCCATTATCCGACAAGTATCTCCATGATGATCTCATTGCCGTGACCGTGATGCCTTAATTCAGGCTTGTCACTCCATATATTATACACCCATATGCGCCCAATTTTCGTATTCACGCCAGGAGCAAAGATCGCCTCTGATTCTTCCATGTTATCTGTGAAGAATATGTTAGTTCCCTTTTTCGCTTTGACTATACAATGCACTTCTCTACGGTTGTTTTTAAGAAAATAGTTTTGGTCCACGTTTGATGAGACTGATTTGAAAGCATCGTCAGGTATACTCTTTCCACCGTTTTGGAGCAGTGGCATTCTGACTGGTAGTCAAACGCTTTTCGTGCGGTTCGTATGGAGTAGATGGTTTTGGAGCAGCGGCATTCTGACTGGTAGTCAAACAGACTCGCTCGACAATGCCGATAAAAGCGCGTTTTGGAGCAGTGGCATTCTGACTGGTAGTCAAACTGCAGCAGCGTTCTATGACGCTTTCGGGATGTTTTGGAGCAGTGGCATTCTGACTGGTAGTCAAACTGAAAAGGTGATTGAACAGATTGGAGAGAAGTTTTGGAGCAGTGGCATTCTGACTGGTAGTCAAACTGCCCGCATGCACGACTGGATGAATGCTGAGTTTTGGAGCAGTGGCATTCTGACTGGTAGTCAAACCATGAAGCCCCACTGGGGCGAAGTGATCGGGTTTTGGAGCAGTGGCATTCTGACTGGTAGTCAAACGCGTGCAGAAGAGGCGCTCGAGCAAGCATGGTTTTGGAGCAGTGGCATTCTGACTGGTAGTCAAACAGGTAAATCACGCTCTGGTCTCCTTTGGAAGTTTTGGAGCAGTGGCATTCTGACTGGTAGTCAAACGGCTTCGAGCGAGTAACCGTAGGATCCGTGGTTTTGGAGCAGTGGCATTCTGACTGGTAGTCAAACTCGCCGCAGCATCTATCGAGAGCCAGTCATGTTTTGGAGCAGTGGCATTCTGACTGGTAGTCAAACGAACCGATGATGTTATGGAGTACCGCCTTGGTTTTGGAGCAGTGGCATTCTGACTGGTAGTCAAACTTTCGAGACGGCTATACCTGATCGTTATAGGTTTTGGAGCAGTGGCATTTTGACTGGTAGTCAAACACAGGTCGTATCGAGAACAAAGCGGTTACAGTTTTGGAGCAGTGGCATTTTGACTGGTAGTCAAACGGCGCAGTACACCGTTGTATACACGCCCTGGTTTTGGAGCAGTGGCATTTTGACTGGTAGTCAAACATCCGTAAAAGAGATTGGCAAAAACATGGAGTTTTGGAGCAGTGGCATTCTGACTGGTAGTCAAACAGAATGCTTCTGATTACGGGTTGAAATTTTCGATTGAAAGGCATTCATGATGGAAGAACTTACTGTATTGCCAGATGACGCATATTTCGACAAAGAAGGTATGCTGAGAGATAAAGACGGGAATTTTCTTCCCGATGATTGTTATAAGACACCCGATGGCATCTTGATGTACGAGGGTAATTCAATGCGGTTATTAAAAGAGTGATTGTTTGTTAATGCTGTAAGTGAATATGTATTCTAGGCCGTCTCTTCTGGGGCGGCTTTTTTCATGCCCAAGCTCAGGCAAAGCATATGGAAGGGTGGCAGAGATAAGACGAATGCGCCCGGTTGCTAACCGGGTATGCGTGTTAAGAGCACGCATCAGGGGTGCAAATCCCCTTCCTTCCTCCATAAAAGACAAGGAGCACGAATGTCTCTTGAGTTTTGGAGCAGTGGCATTCTGACTGGTAGTCAAACTATGGGTCCACGTGCTCTCTGCACGCTTCAGTTTTGGAGCAGTGGCATTCTGACTGGTAGTCAAACTTCTCATGGTGGGTATGTTCCACATAATAAGTTTTGGAGCAGTGGCATTCTGACTGGTAGTCAAACTCTTCTCGATGAATAGGTTGCCGCCGTTGTGTTTTGGAGCAGTGGCATTCTGACTGGTAATCAAACCAAAGCTTGATCACATCGTAAGAACTGCTATCGATTGTTATGTCCCAGTGCGTAATCTTGTTGAATAATGTGTGTCTGTTCGTGCGCTCAACATGGGCCTTGTAGAAAACACACCTGTTGGGCGTATGATGCTGACTGTCATGCTCGCCATGACTGAATTCGATCGCGACATGATCGTTGAGCGTCTAGCCGATGGTAAAGCAGCAGCAAAGCAGAAACTAGGGTATCGAGAAGGTTGTCCAAAAGTCATTATTGATGAAGAAAAGTATGTCGAGCTTTATCATCTTGTAGGGCAGAATCAAATAACAAACAAAGAAGCTGCGAGTAGGCTCGGCGTGTCAGAGGGCACTTGGTGCAATATCAAGAAAGAGGGGAGGGTGAAGGTTGCTTAATCCATATTTCGAATGGCTAGATAGGCAGAAGCGATTGTGCCCTGAATGCGCGAAGCATTTGCTGGTGCTAAGACCTACCCTCAATCCAAATGCGATGTATGAAGAGTGCGACGGTTGCGGGTATTTCCAAACGATCTTAGCACCGAAGGAGTCTTGGGTAGAAGTAGGGCCTGACGTTGGAAAAACCGAAGAACCTGCTACACGATTGCAACTGCAAAAATCTCCATGTCATATAATTAAACCAAAGTTCAGTAGCTGAAGAGGGATATAGCGATTTGGAGTAGTGGCATTCTGACTGGTAATCAAACGGGGGAAGGAACTTACCATGACCGAAAGGGAAGAAGAGATAGGAATGACAGACATGCAGTACAAAGACCATTTGAGAGGATTAATCACAGACCTTGAACGCATCGGAGATGCAGGCGTGAGCGAGGAAGCTAGGGCGGAGATCGGAAGATTAATTGCCCGATTCCAAGCAAGCTTGGAGGATTAAATGAAAGGGAGCCGATGCCACGGCTCCCTTTCTTATTTCTCGACAGACTTGCATATAGGTGAGCGTGTTCATTCTATCAAGTGCGAGTGGTACTAGCAACGTATGAGAGCGCATCTTCCTATGGTATTTTGGAGTGGTGATATCTCGCTCGTAGTTAAACTGTAAGAGGATGAGCTCCCAAAACATTTCATGATAAGTTCGATGAGAAGAATACGCTGCCTAGAGTGTTTGTTGGCTTCTAGAAGAGAAGTATAGAATGCTTAGCAAGAAGGGGAGTGCGAAAGAGATGACAAAGCTGATCAAGGTGCAGAAGGGTCAAGATGGTGCAGTGTTGGTCGTTGGGCTGGATGATGCATTAGAGGATGCGAAGCCTGTGCCAGTGATGGATGTTGCTGAGGTGGTCGCACTTGAGCAGCGCATCGCGCAAGAGGGGACATCGCTCTATACGCTCATGACGCGTGCGGGGAAGGCGGTTGCCGAGACGGTTCGCCAGCACACTCCTGTGGGCTCGCGCGTTGTGGTGCTGGCAGGGTCGGGCAATAATGGTGGCGATGGCTGGGTGGCTGCCGAAGATCTTGCAGTGCAAGGCTATGACGTAGTTTTGGTTACGAAAGCTTCTGCGGCTGAGATAAAAGCCGAGCCAGCGAAGACTGCTGCCTTGAAGGCGGAGGAAGCTGGATCGTTTCGTGTAGAAGTTGATCCCGGCCGAGGCGCGATCGAGGAGGAGTTCAAACGCGCAGACGTTATAGTCGATGCCATCCTCGGGACAGGCTTTTCGCACAGTGAAGTGCGCGAACCGTATGCGAGTTGGATCGAGCTTGCGAACGAGGTCTGTGGCTGCAAGCCAGAATGCGGCGGCAAGGGTGCGGGTGGGGGCGCATGGCTGATCGCTGTTGATTGCCCGAGCGGGCTCAATGCTCAAACAGGTGCTCTCGCGCAGGCGTGCATTCGCGCTGATGAAACGATCACCATGCTCGCGGTGAAGACGGGGCTTCTCGTACCTGAAGCTGCCCCTTATGTCGGCCAACTTCGGCTTGCTTTGCTCGAGAGCGAATGATGTTCAGCCTCATAGCCCTTCGTAGTGTGTCCACATGTGGATGACTTTGATCGCGCCCTCAGAATGTTCATTCATATTGTCATTTCTGGGCGGATTTGATCGCTTGTACGAGGAATTCGGTTGCGCCTTCGCCAGCTGCTGAATCGTAGTACGAAACGAAGCGCGGATCGTTAAGGTACCCCTGCACAAGACCGAGGTATGCTTGCTCTTTGTAACCGTTGCCCCAGTGAATCGCGATCCACTTCTCATGCATGTGCGCAAGTTCTTGAGCTGCTTCGCTTTGTGGGTCTTGCGTCTGCAGGGCTATTCTCAGCTGCGCCTTTATAGCATCTTCGAGCAGCTCTTTTGCCTCCCACTCATCTTTGGTAAGGGCCATCATGCGTTCGTTCGATGCGTCGATTGTTGCATCGCCATAGCGTTCACGCGCTTCTTTGCCATAGGTGTCTTCGAAGGTCTTAAGACCTTCTTCTTTCATTTTCTCGAATGCATCTTTGACATCCATCTTTTCGATCCTTTCGATCGCAGCGATCGCTGCTTTTGTGCGCGTGATCGCCATCTCCAACGATGCGCCCTGCGCCTGCAAGGTGCAAAGATGATCTTTAAGAACATCACGAATGTTTCCTTCATCATTTGACACCAACTGTTTGATGGTGGCTAAAGGAAGTCCGCAGCGCTTCATGGAAAGAATCTGCGCAAGGCGCTTCACCTCAGAGGGGGCGTATATGCGGTATCCGTTTTCAGCTCGAGCGGGCGCGATCAGCCCACAGCTTTCGTAATAGCGAAGCGTTCGTGTGCTCACGCCTGCTGCTTGAGCGAGCTCGGCAATTCCTACCCAGTTTTTCTGGTGTGCGTATGCGTTCGTGCTGTCCATGGCTCACCTCCCAGATGCATCGTAGGGTTTGACGTAACGTCAATGTCAAGAGCGATCACGCGTTTCTGAAGCGGTTAGGCGATGATCGTGCATTAGTCTTCAAGCTCGCTCTCGAGTGCGCGGCGGCGCTTGATGGCATCGTGAATAGTGAGCGTGATAGCTGCAAAGCCCACTAAGAAACCCATGATGACGAAGACGATGCCGATCGCAAGATCTCCCATCCAAGCTACGTTTTCGAGGCCGACGATCTGAACCTCTGCTACGATACGCATGCCGCAGGTAAGGACGCCAACTATTGCACCGCAGAAGAGCGCAAAGAGGGTAACGAAGTCCCAGGGGACCTGATCGACCTCGGCAAAGCGTTTGTGACTGGAGAAATAACCCGCTCTTGTTTGCATCGTGAGCGAGACAACGCCAGCAACGAGAATGGTCAATACGAGCAACAAGTGAACGGGAATGAGCTTCTCTCCAAGTGCGGTGAAGATGGGCTGATCGGTGGTGGAGGATACCTGGTCGAGCATGATCGCATAATAGAGGCTGAGCACCGACCCGATCAATAAGATGGTGCCGCCTACCTTCATGCTCTTGTTCTCTTCGGCTTCAAGTCGTTCGTCTTTTGGGCCCATGATCTGGTTGTATCGTTTTATCAAGTTCATGATCTTCTCCTATTCCCAGAATAGATCGTCAAGCGTTTTACCGAGCGTTTTGCAGATGGCAGTGCAGAGCTTGAGACTAGGGTTGTAGCGGCCTGCTTCGATGAGTCCGATGGTCTGCCGTGTTGCGCCAACTGCGTCTGCAAGTTGCTGCTGAGAGAGCCCCGCATCTATGCGCGCCTGCTTCATGCGCTCGTTCTTGCTGTTTTCCAATAGAAATACCGCCTTTGAGATAATGCAATATATATCTTGCATGACAATTATATATTGCATTTTCCTCTTGTAAAGAAGATTCTTATCTCTAAATGTATTGATGCGAATGCGTTCGTGAAATACAACGGCAAGCGTACGCTCGGCGTGATCGGCGCGATATCGGCAGGTGCTTTCCTGATCAAGAAGCTGAGGAAACATTAAGAGCAAGTGATATTTGCGCTAGTTTTGAATAAACTCACAACCCGAAGTTCTGTTCAGGTTGTGAGCCTATGAATATGACAAAGACGTGTTAATCTGCGCTATTGTTCACAAGTTTTATTGTGTGCGTTGAGCGCGATAATGAGATAACAAGAGCAAAAAAAGCAGTACCAATGTTGTAAAGGAGACGCTGATAAGTAGAGGGGAGAAATAGCCTATTTGGTCTCCGGTTTGGGCGAGGCTGGTTTGCGTCGAAGCGTGAGCGCTGCTGGTTTTGGCAGTATCACCAGAATCTGTCTGCTCTTGTCCTGCACCCTTTTGGTTTTCCATGCTCATAGGATTTTGGGAGTTCTGTTCCGTGTCTTTAGAGCCTTCTAATCCTGCGCCATTGCTTGAATCGTTCGAAGGGGCTTCAACATCAGCGTTAATTGGCGGATTCTCATCTGACGGCTTATTATCGCCTGGTTCGGGCTCGTTAGCTTCAATAGGCAGCACAGTCAGCATGCACTCCGCTGTTGCGCCATTGGATTTAGCTGAGATAGTAGCATTACCTGGGCCATGCACCGTTACTTGACCATCAGGGTTAACGGTAGCGACCGCTGCATCGGATGTGCTCCAGGTTATCGACTCTGCTTTCCATTCTGGGGTTACCGTTGCAATAAGGGTGAAAGGAGCAGCGTCGGCACGCAGTGTTTTATTCGTTTCGCTGAGCTGAACTCGCAAGGGTTCCAGAAGTTCTTTCGAGGTAGCGTAGGATGTTGCAATCCCGATAGGCATTGTGCTTGGAGTAAAGGCTTCTCCTGCTGCGTTGTACCAGATTTTATCAGGCAGTTCTCTCTGCATGGTGCATCCCGGGCCCATTTCAACAACCTCAAGAGAAGGACAAAAGCCGAACATATCCATTTTTCCAACTTTGGAAGTGTCGAAAGACGAGAGGTTCACGGAGAAGAGTGAAGAACAGCTTTCAAACATGGCACCCATATCAGTGACGTTAGAAGTATTGAACGAGGATACATCAACCGTACGAAGCGATGCGCATTCAAGAAACATCGAATTCATATCAGTAACATTGGGAGTGTCGAAAGAGGACAGATTTACCGAGGTGAGCGAGGGGCAGAAGGAAAACATTCCGGTCATTAGAGTGACATTGCTAGTATTGAAGTTCGAAAGATCTAGCGAGGTGAGCGAGGAACAATTAGAAAACATACCAGACATTCTGACGACATTTGAAGTATCAAGATTGCTTAGTCCCTCAATTGACTTCAGGCTGTTTAAGTTGCCAAACATGTCATAGGTTGTATCGCCGCAAACAATTTTGCCTTCGATTTTGAAGCAATCGATATCAGGAGCTGTTTTCCACGGCCATGAATAATGTAGATTAATTCCGTTCGGTAGATAACCTACCTCTGCATTTCCGGTGGGACGAAGAATAACACAGCCGTCTTCAACCTTCCATTCGCAAGAGCCGATCGAGCTCCAGCCAGGTGCAACTTCACTAGTATCTTGTGTTTGTATTTCTTCGGTTTCCTGTTCTGTAAGGCCTTTTTCGTTTGAGATCACGGAATCACTATCAGAGGTTCCGACTGGTGTCTCTTCAGCTTCTTGAGGGATTGTTGCGGTTGATTGATCCGCATTCGTGGCAGGAGCAGCTAATATTTCAGAGGTTTGAACAGGTGTGGCATTTTTTTGATTGGTTGTTGCGGATGCTGTAAGTGTTTCTTGTGCGTTTTTATCCGTTGTTGTTTCGTAGTCGACTGAGCCAACCACTGCAAGCTCATCTTCAGCCCATGCTACAGGAACAAGGGCGCTTATTAATAGGATACAAAGACTTACAGATAGGATCATCTTTCTTATACGGCTCATTATATGTTTGACTCCATATCAATTCTTATAAGCTGTGCAGTGGGTAAATAAGCAGATCATTTGTATTGTAATTAAAGACAGAATAAGGTGCAAAAAGCGATTACGCGTCTTTAAAGGCTATGAAAATATTCTGAGAAAACATTGTAAAAAGGAAGGAGCCCCGAGAGGCTCCTTCCTGAAGGTCGCGTTTCCATGCGCGTTTTTCTTTAGTGCGATTGTATTTCGTATCGCCCTGCACCCCGTGCCCACATGCGTAAGCATTGATGTAGGGCTTGTTCGCAAGCGTTGCCTCTTCGGCGGTTTGCTTCCACACCACGTTGCCTTTCAGTGCGTGCTGGTGCTTGCGTTTGCTCCGCGCATGTTTGCTGCGCTTCTTCGTCATAAGCCTCACCTCCTTCATGTTTCGTCTGATTCATGCGTGAGAGGATTATCGGCCATTATCTTGAAGGTGGCAAGTGACTCCTTCTCTTTGGGTAAAGTTCATGGAAAGCAGAAGCCAGCCCGAGTGATGCTGGCTTATTAAAGCAGCTGGGTTTCGTCGAGCTTCTTCACAACGAAGCTGTTGAGCTTTGCGAGGGGCTTGTGCAGCGCGAGGCCGAACACGAGCGAGACGGCCAAGAATCCGCCTAAGCACAGCATCGAGATCCAATACTGCATGCCATAGATGCCCGCAATGCATCCTTGGAACGCTTCCATGGAATGAGCGAAGGGGAGCCACGGGTAGATCGCTTGGAAGAAGGGCGCCGACATCTGAATGGGGAAGATGCCGCCCGATCCGCCAAGCTGCATCACAAGCGCGATGATCGCGATAGCTTTACCCACGTTCCCAAAACAAGTTGTGAGCGTATAGACGATGTTCGAGAAAACGATCGCGCAGAATATGCATGCCAGCAGATAGAGCCAGAAGTGCTCGCACTGAACACCCACGAAGAAGACGTTTCCAATGCAGAGTACGATCCCTTGCAGGATAGCGATGCAGGCGAAGATGCCATAGCGACCCAGGTAGACCTGGTGAGGTTTCACGTCTTTAAGACCTTCGAGCCTGCGCTTCGTGGGATTCACGCTCGTGAGCGCAACGAGGAAGATCGCACCGATCCAGAGCGAGAGCGAAGAATAGAAGGCGCTCATCGTGTCGCCGTTGCTCTTCATTTCGTAGACGGGGTGCTTCTCAAGAACGGTCGGGGCAGACAGGAACGCAGCGATGGCTTCAGGATTGTTGCCGATGATCTTGCGGATCTCATCGATGTCGCTCGTGCTGATGGCTGCTTTAAGGTCATCTCGTGTTTTAGCGAGGTTGCTCTTAATCGTGCCAAGCACGTTCGCGGTGTTATCGAGGGAGCTTTGAATCGCTTCCATGTTCGCCGAGAGATTGCTCGCTGTGCCTGAAAGGTTGTTGGATATTTCGGTGAGCGAATCGCTCAGCTCGACGCTTGATGACTTGAGTGCAGAAAGGTCTGAGGCCAAGTTCGCTGTTTGCTGCTTGAGCGTTTCTTCGAGCGAAGAGTTCATTTCCGTGATGTCCTTCTTCGCGTTCGCGAGCTCTTCGTTGATCTTGGTGCGCGCATCTGCGGTGGTCGTGCTTATCGTGCTCACGTCGGTCTTTGCGCTATCAACAGCTTGTTGCAAGCGATCGAGCGTGGCAATGGCGGCATCGATCGTGTCGAGCGCGGTGCCGGAAACGCCTGCGGCCTGCAGGTCGTTCTTCATCTGCTCATACAGTGTTTTGGTAGAAGCGAGGGATCCAGATATGCTACCCAGCAGCTGCTCGGTGGCGGCAGGGTCTTGGCTCGCAGAATCAAGGGCAGCATTGATCGCGGACGAAAGTTCGTCGTAGCTGTTCGCATTCGACGTGATCGCGCCATTCACTTCATCGGTGATGTTGCCCAGTGCTTCATCGGCTGATGAAAGCCCATTTGAGGCTTCGGAAAGGAGCTCGTTGGTGGTGTTCGTGGCGTTTTTCGTGTTACCAAGAAGCGTGCTGCTTCCCGCAAGGAGCGTTGCGCTGTCGCCGACCATGGAGGAGAGGCCCTTCACTTCGAGCTGTGCGGCATCAAGGTCTTCGACGGCATTGTCGAGTTCATGCAGGAGCAGCGAGGCATAGTTCATGATGTTGTCGCCGTTGAGGAAATCGGTAAGACTGCTCGTTGTTGAGAGCGCGATATTCGCGACCGTTTTCGTGAAGGTCTCGTCGATCTCGTCCTGCAGTTCGGTAGCTCCTTCGGCGGTAACGCGCGGTGCGATGGCGTTCTCCTTCTCATTGGTGTAATAGGTGATCTCCGCTTTGGTTGCGTGATCGCTGAAAACGGTCATCAGGTTCTTCGTGAAGTCCTTAGGGATGACGATCGCTGCATAGTATTCGCCCGAATGAGCGCCATCGACCGCTTCCTGTTCGCTGACGAATATCCAGTCGAAACTGTCGTTTTCGTGCAGCGCGCTTATGACCTGGTCGCCCGCATTTATCTTGGTCGGGATAAGAGCTGAAGAATAGCCCTCGTCTTCATTGGCAACGGCTACCTTGATCGAGCAGGTGTTGGCATAAGGGTCCCAGAAGCCGAGCGTGGTAAGCCAAGCGTACATGGGCGGAACGAGGATGAGACCGATCGCGACGATCGCGGCGATCACGCTCGTCTTGAGCGCGAGCACATCGTTCTTGAATATGGCGAGGATATTATGCATCGCGCGCTCCACCTCCGCTCCGCAGAAGGGGTTCGGGCATCTCGTGGGTTTCAAGCTGCGCTATTTTCCCTGCATCGGAGGCCGGTTCGCTTTGCGCAAGTTTGAACTGGTATTGGATATCGGCATGAAGGAACAGGATGATGATCTGATATCCAGCCACTATGAGCGTACCGAGAATGAACCAGGAGAGCAGGATGAGCTTTTCGTTAGGAGAGCCTTCGAAGAGGATGAGCGTAACGAGCATGAGGATGGGCATCGCGAACAGGGCGATCCAGCCGATCTTCATGAGCAGCGGGTATTTTGTATCGAACCTCATGGCGCGTGCGATGATCTTTTCGCGGTATTGCTTCGTTTGCATGAGTGCCAGCAGCACGGGGCGCAAGCGGAACCATTGGGCACCTTTGGGCACGGATTCGGAAGCGAATAGCTCAGTTTGGGAGAGCTTCGCATCGAAGAGTGTGTTCACGTTATAACCGAAATGAACGCCCATAAGCCCGATGAATAGACCAACAGGAATGAAGCAGCCGCCCAAGATGAGCATATCGATAAGGTAGTGCGCTCCATACATGCCGCCAATAGCTTCGCGCATCGCGTCGATCGAATAAGTGAAAGGTAGGAGCGGATTGAGCACCTGATAGAATTCGGGCATCATCTCGACGGGGAACATACCTGACGATCCAGGAATCTGCAAGACGAGCAAAACCACCGCAAGCGCTTTTCCGATGTGGCGCATGCTGTAGGCGAGTGCGTAGAGCAAGTTCACGTACACGAAACCGGCCAGCACACCTGCTCCGATGAACGCGGCAGGGTTTTCGCATTGGATACCCAGCACCAGATCGCCTATGCAGATGATAAGGCTCTGAATGATGCCGATGCTCACGTAAAAAAGCCAGCGTCCGAAATAGGCTTGCGTTGCCGAGAACCTTGGCAAGCCTGCTGGATCGACGCGGAGACGCACGATGGCCATGAGGATGAATCCGCACACCCAAAGCGCCAGGTTGCTGAAGAAAGGCGCTATGCCCGAGCCGTAAGGGTTGACGGGGTAAAGCGTGACCGTATCGAGCTTTACCGGGGAAGACATGAACGAAGAAACATCATCGGGATTCATGCCAAGCAGGGTGGTGAGCTCTTTGAACGAGGCGGAATTCTGGAGCGAGCGAAGATCGGTGTAGGTTGATTCGAGGTTGCTCTCTAGTGCTTCGAGCGAGAGACCCACTTCTGCGCAGATGGATTTCGACTGTTCGAGCATCGAGGCAAGCTGCGTTAAGAGCGTGCTCTCTTGATCGAAGAGCGTGCGAAGCGATTCGGTCGCGCCCCGCAAGGTTCCGATCGCTGATGCGAGGCTGTCGAGGCTCGTGTTGATCTCGGGCAAGATGGTGATCTGGAAATCCTTCGCGCTCTTTTGAAGGTTATCCGCACTTGTTTTTGCTACGTTGGCCACGGTATCCGTGGCATTCTTGACCGCTTGCGCATTGTTGTCGAGCTGGTTTGCGAGCTGCTCGAGCAAGGTAATGGTAGAAGAGAGGCTTGCGTTCTGTGCTTCGATGTCGCTGATGGCCTTTTGCACTTGGTCGGTAGAGGCAACAGGGGAGTTGCGCAGCGATTCGAGCAATTGGTTGTTGTAGCTGACAAGCTCGCGCGCTTCGGCAAGGGCCGTATCGACATTGGCTTTTGCCGTTTGGATATCGCCTGCGATCTGAGCTGAAGCAAGATTGATGTCCACGGCTGCTTGTGTGAGCGCGAGCGCGCTTTCGGTAACTTTCGCTGAAAGCGTTGCGCTGTAGTCGTTGAGCGTCTTGCGGATGTTCTCGAGCGAAGTGGAAGCGGAATCGAGGCGGGCATCGAGTGCAGGCAGCGAGGCAACAAGCTTCTTGAGCAGATCGTTCGAAGAATCTACCGAGTGAATGGAGCTATCGATCGTAGGCGTGAGGTCGTTCACCATCGTGCGGTTTTGGCTGATCGCGTTCCTTGCTTCTTCAACGCTGTGGGATAAGAGCGACGTGGACTGTTCGCTCTTATCGTGCACTGCGCCGCCCGTTCGTTGCGCGATCTCAACGACCTTGTCGCTTACCTGAGAGACGAACGATTCATCGATCGTGGTCTCGATCTTGGAAGCAGCCGAATCGGTGACTTTCGTTCCTGAACCAGAAAGCTTCTCATTAACGTAGTATTCGATCTTGGGTTGGGTGAAATTGCCGCTGAAGACACTGATGAAGTCTTCGCTGAAATTCTCAGGGAAGATGAGCGCTGCGTAGTATTCGCTCGAGTAAACGCCGTCCATGGCCTCGTCTTTTGAGACGAACTGCCAATCGAGTTCGTGATCGCTGTGAAGTTCATCGACCACTTCCTGACCGATGTTTATCTTGCCGGTGTAGTTTGAGTCGGCACCCTTGTCCTCATTTACCACCGCCACTTTGATCGAGCCGGTGTTGGCGTAAGGATCCCACATCGTTTCGATGGTGTACCAGGCGTAGAGCGCGGGCAGGATGCAGACGCCCGCCAAGATGATGCAGGCGACTGGATTGACAACGAGCCGCTTCAAGTCGCGCACGAATATCTGCAGGATGATTGAGAGATATTTTCGTGCGCGATCGAGCATGACGTCTTCCTGAGAAAGCCTAATCTTCGTTACGAAGTTCGGTGTCTACGGTCTCTTTGATTGCGGAATCGGCAACATTCTGTTCGCGTCGTTCACCCTTTTCGGCGAAATGGATCTCGTCGCGCAATGTGCGATCATAACGATCAGCATCGTGGCTCAGGTCTTCACGACGCTCTTGGTAGTATTCGCCCCGACGGTCTTTGATGTGCTTGGCCTTTTCTTCTTCATGAAGATGTTCTTCACGTTCGTCTTGGCGTTCGTTTGGTATTTCGAGAGTCATGATAGATTCCTTCTCTCTTGTGTCTTGCTTGAATTGCTGCAGAAGAAGCTGCAACACCTATTTAGCCTAGCGCTCTTTTTGTTGAGATCGCCGGTCAGCGACCAGTTGTTAATGACTTGCAATAAGCCTAATAACGAAGCGATGAAAGGGTTCAGAGGAGCGACGAAGAATCTCGCTTGCCGGGCGCTTCACCGCCCCAAGATCCTTACAAGATTGTTCTCTTTATGTAAGGAAGATGAATGGCAGCGTTCATGGTAGGCCCCTAAGCTTGAAACAAGTGGAATGTTCGACCCGATGGAGGCATCATGAAAACCAGAGTCATGCCTTTGTTCTCCCTTGCTCTTATCGTAGTCGCTTTGGTTTTTCTTGGCGCTGGGTTCTTTGGGGGAGAGCGCACCTGCTACACACAGGTCGATAATAGCAAGGTTGAACAGATCGAACCTGATAAGGGCATCATCAAGCTAAACGGAGGAATGTCGTATAAGTATTCGCTTCCGGCGTACACCGAAGATGGCGCAGAAGTTAACGTGGTGTTCGGTACTGAACGAGAACTTACCGAAGGGCGCTACCTCAAACTGCAGGAGCGACCGATCCAGGGCGTGATCGGTTGGCAAGAGGTTCGTTTCGACGAGCTTCCGCCTGTTGTCCAGGAAGCTTATAGACGCTAGATCGGTTTCGAGAGCGTATCGTTGCAGCAAGTGCGATCGCTTCGGCATGGTGGGCAAGCGCGATCGCTTCGACATCGTGGTTGTGAGCGAAAGAAGAGAGCGCGGGTGGATCGCTGCATTCCTTGCAAGAAGGTTGAACCGTGCGCGTACCCTGTTAGCGTAGCGTGCGCAAATAGTCCTTCATGCTGGCAGCGATGCGACGGCTCTCGATAGCTTTTTGGATCGCTTTGCGGCGCGTCCATTCATCGAGCAGGGCTTTATCACCTTGGCGCTCCAAATACGGAAGCGCAGCGGCTTCCTGCTTTGCGAGCGCTTCAGCGAAATACCAAGCACGCATCATATCCACATAGTAGATGTCATCTTCGGTGGCGGGATGAGCTTCGCTGTTGGGCATGCGCGTAGCTGCGACCCATTCGCAAAAGCGGGGCTCGAACAGTTCGTCAAGATAGAGCCTCATGAGGATGCCCATGGCAAAGCGGATCGTGTAGCAATGATCTGAAGCGAGCCAGCGCTTGACCTGGTCAAGCGTTTCCCCAGGGCGCTTCGCGAACACTTTGGTAGGAAGCTGATCGCAGGTTGCCCAGTTGTCCACGAAGGGAAGGAAGCGCTCGTAGAGTTCGAGCGCTTTGTCGTAGTCGCGCTCTGCACCGATCGTGAAGGCATGTACTTGGTTCTCGTCGAAGAGCCGATGGGGAAGCGCGCGCAGAAACGTGTTAGCGTCGTCGCGCTTAGCGAGCTCTTTGGCTATCTTGCGAAGTGCGGGCGTTCGAATGCCTGCGATGGTCTTGGGATCCACATTTGGTACGAGTCGAGAATGGAAAGCGCGGTAATCCAGATCGACATTCGCTTCCAAGCTGCGGCAGACGAATTCGCTAGCGGTGTCTTCGCCGAACCCAGGAAGCTCGTTTCTAAGGATATCTTCCAAGGGCGCATCGTTAGCTTTAGCGAGCAGTGCGTCTTTTTGTGCTCGGTCGAGTTGCTTGAAGTGCGCTTCGGCACTCATGGCACGTTCTTTCGAATAGAAGCGGGCTTGCGCGATCAAGCGTACGGGCGCGTGCGATTTCGTGTACTTGGCACCAGTGCCAGCTTGATGTGCGGAAACGCGCGCCTCGACATCGGTGGTGTATCCCGTGTAAAGGCTGCCGTCCCCGCATTCCAGAATGTAGATGTAGTGTTCGAAAGGTTTCATGATGGGCTAGATACTAGTAAAACGCTGGTAAGGTGCGTCCTTGTTGCGTATCAGCAAAACGAAGACGCACCTTCATTTCTGTGTCGAAACATCTACCACGTGCGTGATGCGAGCGCACGGAACTGTGCAACGGTAGGAACATGGGCATTCAAGCCGCCATCTACCGTAACGACTTGCCCTGTGAAATATTCGCTTTCGTCGGATGCAAGGTATACGCACATGGCAGCAATATCATCAGGCGAGCCATAGCGGGTAACCTCGATGTTATCAAGGAAAATATCCTTCAGCATGTCGGGTACCTTGTCGGCGTTTTCTTCGGTGATGATAAGACCCGGACGCACGCAATTGCATCGAATGCCGTCCTTGCCATATTGCAGTGCAGTGTATTTCGTGAGCATGTCAACGCCCGCCTTCGCGCAAGCATAAGCAGTTGAGCCTAAATCGCCGCTGCAAGCAGCCATAGATCCGATGTTAATGATGGAAGCCTTGTCGTTACGCTTGAGGTAGGGCAAGGCGATCTTCGTGCAGTAAAATGTGCTACGGATGTCGCTGGCGAAGACCGCGTCCCAGTCTTCGAGTGATATCTCGTCCACGCGACCATCCTTAAGGGCCATGCCGGCTGCGTTGTTCACCATCACGTCGATCTTGCCCCAGGCTGCTTCTGTATCAGCAAGAAGCGCGTCGACCGTTTCAGGCTTGGTTACGTCGAGGAAGTGATACATTGCCTCGCCGCCTGCGGCTTTGATCTCGTCGACGATAGCCGCTCCACGTTCTTCACGGCGGCCGCATACGACAACGCGTGCGCCTTCAGTAGCGAACATCTTTGCAATACCTTTGCCGATGCCACTCGTTGATCCCGTGACGATGGCGACCTTATCTTTCAAGCGATCCATATAGACTCCTTTGTCGAAATAGCGTTTCTCCATTGTATCGCTTCCATGTTTCGAATCTGATACAGAGCATGGAGGTTGTTGTACGGAGATGCTTCATCGTTTGAGCAGGAGTATTTAAAAGAGGGGTTGCTGCACGTCTTAGCGCGATAATCAACATAATGCATTAAGCACGCAGTTTCTTGCGAAGGTATTCGAGCGCCATGATCGGATGACGAACCATCATCCTGGGCGCAGCATAGCGCATGATGGCCCTGATGCGAATTTGAGCATCGCCGCGCTGACAGTGTGTTTCACAGTCTTGGCAGTTGCCTTCGTGCCCGTATGGACACGAAGCCGCGCGGGAAAGCGTCTGCTCTATGGTCGTGCGGCACTCCTGGCACATTCCGCCTTCATCTTTTTGAGTATCGGAGTGATTGCCTTGGCAATAGATGCTCCCCATGGCTTCGAGAACGCGTCTGTCTTTATCGATCTTATCCACGTGCATCAGTATAGATGAGCTAGGAGCTTACGTACCATGAAGCTCTTAAGTGGACGTTCGTTAGCGGTGCTCTTTTCCTGATCGGACCCTCAGCTACTTGCGACGCTTCGCTGTCTCGGATTTATAGCGTTCGAGCTGCTTATTCAAAAGCTTAGTCTCGCGCCGATAGAGTCCTGTGAAGAGTAGGCTGCTCAAGGCGAGTATCACCACATACGTAACGTTCCAGATCAGCCATGCGCCGGGTAGTTCAGTGGGAAACCAACCAAGGGCGATCGCAAGCGGTGTGAGGACCGCATAGAAGCACACGCCGAACAATGCGATGCGCGCACCGTAATTGAGACGGCGGATGAGGAGCGGCGTGAAGAATACGAGCTGCAAGACAACTGCCAAAAGCATCGCGCCCGCAATGGTCCAACAGTACATGATGCCTGCCCTCGCTTCTTCATCGGCGTATATCATGCCGAAGAACATGGAGAACAGCATGAAGAGCGTGAAGGCGATCGAGAAGTTGACGCAGAGCATCTTCATGATCTCGCCGGGGGTCTTTCTCTCGGTATCGATGATCTTGTTGTTCATGATCGATCCCTCCTAGGCACCTAGTAACTTCTTGATTGCGCTTGCATATTTGCGCGAGATCACGATCTCTTCGTTGTTGTCGAGACGAGCGAGCAATCGTCCGCCTACGTAGGGTTTGAGCCCTGCTATACGACAAAGATTCACGAGGCAGTTCTTTGCGATGCGTACGAAGTGGGCATCTGCAAGGCGTTCCTCGAGCTCGATGAGACGCAGTGGCATTTCCAAAACAGTTGTGGCTGAGTAGGCAAAGCATCTGCCGTCGATGGATTCGATGTAGAGTATCTCGCCTGCAGGAACGGCGCAGGTTTCTCCTTGCACAGTGCCATTGAGTCTTCGATCATGCATGCGTAGGCTTGCGACGATAGCCGCGATGGATTCGTCGACAGCAGCGCAGCGGAGCAGCACTTCGGGTTCCGCGAGCGATCGGTCTGTTTCGATCTCAATCTTCATGAGTCTTCCTTTCTGGGCGAAAGTATAGACCCGCCCGCAGAGAAAGGAGAGCGCGCCCCGCGGAGATGCATCCAGGCTCTATTGAAATGCAAAAGGATGGATGGGAAGGAGGTTGTTTTCGTCAGGCATCGAAGTGGGTGAATGAGCGTGCTGAAAGCTTGCAGGCGACAACATTGCAAACGATGAAGACCACAAGCCCTGCCGCAAGCGCGCAAAGTTGAGCGCTTGGGTCATTGAAGCCAGCGATACCAAAGGACGCAGCGTTCGCAAAAGGGAGATAGGGGAGCACTACGGTTGCAGTGATGCAGAGCGCGACAGGGATAGAAGCGATGATGAAAGGCAATCCAATCTTCAGCGGATCACGATAATACAAGGGGTAGAAGACCAGGTTGAACATGCCGAACGTGATGAATCCGAGCGCAACAAGATAGAGATTCGCCGCCGTTCCCACTGCTTCAGAAGGAGGGGTGATCGCGTTGATTCCCAGCGGGCCGCGTAGCGCGATGAAGATGACTATAATGGCGAGCATGATCGTTTCGATTCCTATCATGGTAAGGATACGTGCCCTTGCCATGCTGGCGCGAGACAGCGGGAGGGAGAACGAGTACTCGAGGTCGTGCATTTCGCGGGCGTTCATTCCGTTGAAGAAGGCGACCAAGACCCCGTAGATGAAAATGGCGCCATACATCCACGATGGTATGAGCACGAGCGCTCCGAGTACCACGATGAAATAGGTCGAAGGATGCACGACGAGGCGGAGCTCTTTCAAAAGTGCGACTTTCATAGCGTTGCCTCCTGTGCCGTGTGGGTCATGATGTCGTCGAGCGTTGCAGGGTCACCGATGCCTGATCGGGCAGGGACAAGAGCGCTCGTTCCGTTGGCGGTTTCGCGTATTCCGCAGATCGGTGTGTCGGCGCGTTGCGCGGCGTCGAGCGGTGCAACGCGATAGCGATCCTTAAATTCGGAAAGGCTCCCTTTGCCGATGATGTTCCCGTTGTCGATATAGAGGATGTTGGACGCGCATTTTTCGAGGTCGGAGGTTATGTGCGTGGAGAACAGCACGCCTACGTTCTCGCTTCTGGCCAGCTTGAGAAGGATATCCAGCACTTCTTCGCGCGAAGCAGGGTCGAGCCCGCTGGTTGGTTCATCGAGGATGAGCAGTCTTGCGTTGTGAGAGAGAGCGAGTGCGAGTGCGAGCTTGACCCGCATACCTTGGGACAGATCCATGATGCGCTTCTTCTGATCGAGGTTGAAGAGCTTGCAATAGCGAGCATACGCATCGTCACTCCAATTCGCATAGAAGTTGCTCGTGATGCTTGCAATGAGCGAGAGCCGCTTGGTGCGATAGAAGTCTGCGCTGTTGAGTTCGAACCCAACCTGCTCCTTGATGGTGTCTTCGTTTCCCAGGTACGGCTTTCCGAAGTATTCGATGGTTCCGCCATCGGGGTGCACCGCACCTTCAAGGCATTTCAAGGTGGTCGATTTTCCCGCGCCGTTTCGTCCGATGAAGCCCGTTATGGTCCCTGCCTCGACTGAGAAGGAAACATCACGCAACTCGAAGGCAGGGTAGGATTTCGCGAGGTCCTCGACGCGCAAGAGCGTTTCTGGCTTGGATGAGCCACTGCTATGAATTGGTGGTTGGGCCATCTGCTCTCCGTTCGTTCACTATTCGCCCATAGCTTTCAAGCATGGATTCCGCATCTTCGACCTTCTGCAGTGCGATGCCTTGAGCTTCGTCGCCCAAAATGAGCAGCTCGGATCCTGCGTGCAGATCGAAGATGTCGCGCGCTTTCTTCGGGATGACGATCTGTCCGCGTTCTCCCATGCGCACGATGCCGAAGATGTGCTTCCCGCGGGGAGGAATGGGGTAGCCAGTCGCTGCTTCGTTATATGCGATGAGGTCGTCGACAGAAACACCCAAAAGTTTTGCGAGCGCATAGGCGTTTTCGAGATCGGGAAGAGATTCTCCCGATTCCCATTTGGCAACGGTCTGCCTTGCAACGCTCAGTCGGTTCGCAAGATCTTCTTGGGTGAGTCCGAGCGCCTTTCGTGCTGCTTGAATATTCTGAGAAATCATACGATTCATACCTCCTGATATAGCGTATCGCCCATTTTCTTCTTTCACCACCAAGTATAGATGGCATTTGAAGGGCAATAATGTAATGAGTTCATGACATTTCAAGACACTGGAGAACAGTTCTGCCTTCGCTTTGTTTTGAAGGGCGGTGCTGTTCTTTGCCCCCTTAAGGGTTTTAGCTTGACGGCTGTGTATAGGTGTGTATATACTGTTTATATTGCATATGCACACAGTCTCGCGAAAGGACGCTTTTGCGAGACGATGCGGCAGCCGCTGTAGGGCTGCTGGAAAAGAGGACAATTGGAGATCGTTATTTCGAATTCGGGCTCAGTCCCGATCTACGAGCAGATAGAGGCTCAGATCAAAGACGCGATCATGACCGGCGAGTTAACAGCGGGGGAGCATCTCCCAAGCATTCGCTCTCTTGCCAATGATCTGCGGGTGAGCGTGATCACTACCAAGCGCGCGTACTCCGATCTGGAGGAGCTTGGCTTCGTGGTCACGGTTCAGGGGAAGGGCACCTTCGTTGCCAGTGGCAATCAGGATCTGCTGCGTGAGGAGCGCATTCGCCATGTTGAAGAGTCGCTCGAGCGCGCAATAGCAGATGCGCGACCTCTCGGGCTTACCGCGGATGATCTGCACGAAATGCTCGATCTGCTCTTGGAAGACTAGCTCGTCCGAGGAGATTCACATGGACGCATTGATAAACGTAACTAACTTAGGGAAGCGCTACGATGGCTTCCATCTTGAAGATATCGGGCTTGCCGTCGAGGCTGGCACCGTTGTGGGCTTGATCGGATCGAACGGAGCGGGAAAGACCACCACGATCAAGATGCTGCTCGGCATCTTGCAACCTGATGAGGGTGAAGGTGAAGTGCTCGGTTGTCCGATCGGAAAAGGCATGTTTTTGGAAGGGAGCGTCAAGGAGCGTATCGGCGTTGTTCTCGATACGTGCGCCTTCCCTGAAACCTCGAAGGTTCAAGATGTGGCAACGCTCGGCCGTTTTGCCTATCGAAATTGGGACGCGAAGCGCTTCGGTGCGCTGTGCGAGCGTTTTGAGCTTGCGCCCAAGAAGAACGTGAAAGAACTTTCGCGCGGTATGGGCATGAAGCTCATGTTGGCCTTCGCGCTTTCACACGATCCTGAACTGCTCGTTTTGGATGAAGCAACAGCTGGCCTCGATCCGATGGCGCGCGAAGAGGTGCTTGATATCCTGCGGGATTTCATGAAGACCGACGATCACGCGATCTTGCTTTCGACGCACATCACGAACGATCTCGAGAAGATCGCCGATGAGATCATCTGTATAGATGGCGGCAAACTCGTTTTCGACCTGCCCAAGGATGAGGTGTGCGATGTGGCGGGCGTTGCGCACTGCAGGCAGCGCGACCTTGAACTAATAAGGGAGAGCGCTTGGGCAGAAGATGAGCGTATGCGGAAGCTCAAGAGCGGCATGGCCTACGATGTGCTCGTGCCCGATCGCTTCGCTTTCGCGAAGGCTTTCCCAGACATCGCGCTCGATAGCGCAACCATTGACGATTACATGACGCTCACCTTGAAAGGAGAGCAACTATGAAAGCTATGATCTTCTCAGACCTCATCACTTCCAAGAATGCTTTTGTGCAACTGCTGCTCATATCCATTGTGATCTGCGGGTTCCTTGCATGGGGTACGGGTGAGGTGATCGTTGGCACGGCTGCAATGGCAACGATGGCGCCTTTGATGTATCTCTTCTCGATCTTCGCTTACGACGAGATGAACGGATGGGAGCGCTTCCGTATGACGTTGCCTTTGACCAAGCACCAGGTTGCCTACGGGCGCTACGTGAGCATGCTCATCGTTTCGGTGGTCTCGATGCTTGCGGCTTGGCTGATCTCGTTCGTATTCATCGCGATCATTCAGGCTTGGGGTGGTTTCGGCACAAGTGCGGAGTTCGCGGCCCCTGAGTCTCCCCTCGCTATCCTCGATTGCGGCATAGCTGGCTTTGTCTTCATCTTGCTGCTTGCAGCACTCACCCTGCCGCTTCTGATGCGTTTTGGCATGAACAAGGCAACACGCCTTTTGCCGCTTCTCGTGGTCGTGATGGTCGTGCTTGCGAGCGTTGCGATCGGAAACGTTTCAGATGGGACCGACATGGTGGCCGTGCGCACCTTCTTGAATGACCACACGGTTGCTATCGCGATAGGGGGCTGTGTGGTGTCAGTTGTCCTTTATGTTGTGAGCGCATTCATCGCCGCACGCCTCTATCAGGCTCGCGAACTGTAAAATAGATCGAAGCACGTGGCGCAAATGGGATGATCTCGCTTTTTGCGAGCGCACATGCGCTGCTGTGCTTCGCTGTTGTTCTATGAAAGGGCTCATGATGGATTATCAGAAGATCACCTACACCGTTGAAGAGGGTATCGCGGTCATCGCGATGGCGTGCAAAGAGAACTTGAACGCGCTCGATACGCAGATGGGCGCCGAATTGCTCGATGCGATACGTAACGCGGAAACGAACGATGAGGTGAAGGTGCTCGTGATCAAAGGGCTCGAACGTTCGTTCTCTGCAGGTGGCGATGTGGGGATGCTCCATGGTGTCTTCGAATCGGGCGAGCCAATGGATATGGCAGCCATGATGGAGAAGAACAGCATCATCACCGACAAGCTCAAAAAGATGGACAAGCTCGTCATCACCTCGGTTGCTGGGTCGGTTGCGGGCGCTGGCGTGAGCTTGGCATTGAGCGGTGATTTCATGATCTGCGCCGATAACGCGAAGTTCATCCTTGCATTCGTGAACCTCGGTCTCGTGCCCGACATGGGTCTTACCTATCTGCTCTCGAAGACCATCGGCCCTGCGCGCACGACGGATCTGGCAGTGACGGGTCGCCCGGTGGATGTAGCAGAATTCTACGACTGGGGTCTTGTGCAGCGCATGGTGCCTGCCGATATCTTGGATGAGGAGACGATGAAATTCGCGCGCAAGCTGGTGCGTGGCCCACTGGTCGCTTACAAGAACATCAAGAAGCAGATCTACACCGTTGAGTATGCGGAGTATCTCAAGTGGATCACGACCGTTGAAGTGCCCACGCAATGCGAATGTGCTGCGACGCAGGATTTCCGCGAAGGTGTCTACGCTTTCATCGAGAAGCGCCGCGCAGCATTTGCCGGCGAATAATGCGTCTGGGTATTAGTGGCGACAAGCTGCGCTTGGATTCATGAGGGAAACTTTGCCTTCAGCGAACATTTGAGCTACTTTGCCGACATTCGGCTCGGTCGTGTCTGAATAGACCTGCACGCCTGCATTGGTGAAACGCGTGAAGGGCGGCATACCCATGCCAGCTGCCAAGATTCCGTCAACATTGAGACCAGAGACGAAATCGATCACGCCACCGCATCCTACTGCATCATGGTCAACATTTTTGATGGAGTCAACGTTTGCGATATCCATATCTTCCGTATAGGTAATGATGGTGAAGTAAGGCGCATGTCCGAAATGGCCACTGCGCATACTTTCGAGGCCGGTGTCGCTTTCGCTGGGAATTGCGATTTTCATGAGAATTCCTTTCGGTTGGTTGGAACGAGCGTTTAAATCATGAGGCAGCCATCTCAGCGATAGCGTCGCTTGAGCGTTTGATCTTCGCCTCGATACGTTCTTTTTCATCGCCTGTTGCAGGCGTGGGTTGGTAGTTGTTTCGCGAGCTGACTGAAGAGATTGAACAGGGAATCACGTTCGTGTTGTCGATCGTGACATCGTTGCCGCGCACCGTGAACGTTTGTTGAACGATCATGCAATCCTTGTCGCTGGGGTTCTTGTTGCCGCCGAAGCAGAAATTACCCAAGCTATAGACGATCGTATGTCCGTTGTAGTTCTCCATGCCTTGGATCACATGCGGGTGCGATCCGACCACGAGCGTTGCTCCAGCATCGATGGCGGCATGTCCGAGCTCCATCTGAACGCTGTCGGGCACAGTCTCGCGCTCGGTTCCCCAGTGGAAGAACACGACGATGATCTGCGCTCCCGCTTCTTTGGCGGCGTTAATGTTGCTCACCATTTCGTCCTTGATGCCAGCGCCTTCGGCAAGTTCGTACGTTCCGACGAGCGCGACCTTCACGCCTTTCACATCCAGATACGCGATGCGATCGTAGCCGAAGGTGGGAATACCCACAGCCTCGACCGCTTCGATGGTGTCGGTGTAGCTTTGGTCGCCGTAGTCGCGCGAATGATTGTTCGCGAGCGATGCGGCATCGACGTTGCCCGCCTTGAGTATCTCGGCGTATTCGCGCGGTGCTTTGAACGCGAAGGTCTTATCGGCGCGCGTAGTGGAATCGGTAAGGGTGCCTTCCATGTTCACGATCGTGGCATCGTCGTCTGCGAAGATGCTAGCCACGTTCGCGAAGAAATAGGCGGGGTCGCCCACTTCGTTGTATTTTGCGTTGAAGCTGGTAGAGCGATCGAAGCCCTCGTCGGTGCCGAGTGTGCAATCTCCCGCGAAGGAAAGCGTGATCGTTTGGCCTTCAGAGGCAGCTTTGTCCGAGGCAGCAAGCGTTCCTTCGTTGTTCGATTCGCCTGAGGAGCAGGAGGTGCAGGAGCTGAATGCGAATGCGACTGCGATAAGGGCGATGAGGGCGAAAGCGATCCAGACTGGTAGATGACGTTTGGAGTTGCGCATCTGATATGGAGGATGAGCTGCGTGGGTGGTTGGTGGCATAACACGGTGTTGCTCTTGATGCACCTTGGTGTTCGCGCCCGCTCCGCGCATATGAGGTGCATTTGAGCGAGTGGTTTCGCGTTTTGTGCCGTGTGTGGCCGTGCGCCGTGCGGGGCGGTCGGTGCGCTTTGTGGGTTTTCTATCTTGCTTTTTATTATGTTGATATGGCATATGCCACCTTTTTCTTAGTAAGCTAGAGAAATAGTAACAAAGACTGCGCCATGATGACCAGGGAAGAAAGGCGTTTGGGCATGATAATCAAGAAATCACCGCGCGATATCGATGCGATGGCGAAAGCGGGGGAGCTCTCTGCACGAGCGCTTCGCGTGGTTGGTGCTGCGGTGAAGCCGGGCGTGACCACGCTCGAGCTCGATCGTATCGCTGAAGAGACCATTCGTCAGGGCGGTGGCATCCCGGCATTCAAAGGCTACGGTGGATTTCCAGGTTCTATCTGCGCGTCGATCAACGAGCAGATCGTTCACGGCATCCCTTCCGATGCAGTTGTGCTGCAAGAGGGCGATATCATCTCGATCGACACGGGCGCTACCGTTGGCGGCTGGGTTGGCGATAATGCCTGGACCTTCCCTGTGGGAAAGATCTCGCCGAAGAAGCAGCGCTTGCTCGAGGTGACCGAAGAGAGCATGTGGGCAGGCATCGATGCGGCACGCGCGGGGAATCATCTAGGCGATATCGGGCACGCGGTTCAGGCGATCGCTGAGGACGCGGGGTATGGCGTCGTGCGCGAATATGTGGGGCATGGGATCGGCCGCGTTATGCACGAAGAGCCGAATGTGCCGAATTACGGGCGCAGGCATACGGGTCCGTTGCTTGAAGTGGGCATGGTGCTGGCGATCGAGCCGATGATCAACATGGGCACGCGTAAGACCAAGCAGCTATCTGATGGTTGGGGCGTGATCACGCGCGACGGGAAGCCAAGTGCGCATTTCGAGAAGACGGTAGCTATTACGGAAGAGGGACCGCGACTGCTCACGATCGAGCCGGATTATCGTCGACCAGTTGAATAGCGTTCGTTTGAGCGGTCGCTACTCGTGCGCGGTGAGCGTTGTGCCCATGCCGAAGCCGTAGCTGCCAGCGATGGCTACTCGTGCGCGCGGGGGTGCGCGGCGAGATATTCTTCCTTCAGATGCGACATCTGCACATGAGTATAGATCTGCGTTGTGGCGATGTCGGCATGTCCGAGCATATCCTGGATCGAACGCAGATCGGCGCCGCCTTCGAGCAGGTGGGTTGCGAACGAATGACGTAGCGTGTGAGGGTGAAGGTTCTTCACGCCAATGCTCATACCAGCGCGCGCTACGATCGCATGCACGCTTTGACGCGAAAGGCGCCTGCCACGCGCATTCAGAAAGACCGCCGTGGTGGCAGGAGCTTTTGTGCTTTCAAGTTCGGGGCGCACCTCGTTCAAGTATTCGATCAGCCGTTCGAAGGCGATGCCTGAAATGGGCACGATACGTTCCTTGCTTCCCTTGCCGAACACCCGCAAAAAGCCTTCTTCGGAAAGGATGTTCGCTCGGTCAAGGTTCACCAGCTCGCTCACGCGCAAACCGCATCCGTAGAGCACTTCGAGGATGGTCGCATCGCGTTTGCTCGTTGCTGTTGAAGTGTCAACGTTGTCGAGCAGAGCGTTCACCTGATCGATCGAAAGCACATCGGGAAGGCGGCCTGGCTTCTTGGGAAGCGGGATCGCTTGAGCCGGGTCGGCATCCACGTATCCTTCGCGTAGGGCGAAGCGATGCAATCCCTTTATCGCTGAAAGCCTGCGTTCGAGAGTCGAGACAGCAAAGCCTTGATCGAGCTGGCTCTTTTGGAAAGCAAGGATATCATCGCGCTCTATATGGGCAAGATCGGTCTTGCCGCGTTCTTCAAGAAAGGTGCGATAGGTTGCAAGGTCCTTGGCGTAGGCATCGATCGTGAGCGGAGAAGAACCGCGTTCGATGGCAAGATAGGCAAAGTATTCTTCGATGATCTGTTCCATGGCTTCATTGTAAACGCCTTGGAGCAACCTGTCTTATTTGGTAGTTTTTGTTGGTGATTGGTTCGGGTTGTTCAGGTAGTTTCCGGGAAGATTCTCAGCTGGTGATGCTTTTGTTTCATAAGGCGATGTGCGCTCGACGAAATACATGCGATACCACATCAAGAACATCCATACGATGAAGATCTTTCGACTCCGATCAGCTCCGGCAAGATGCTCGTTCAGCAATCGGTCGAGCTCGTCTTTGTTGAAGAACAGCTGCGCTTCGGGACTTTCGAACCACGTTTTTACGCGCCGGGCATTAGCGGGTTCACGCAGCCAAGCGGCAACAGGGACGGGAAATCCTAGCTTTTCCTTTTGCGCCCAATCTGTGGGGATGGCAGTCAAAGAGGCTTTTCTCAAAGCAACCTTGGTCTGTTCAGGAGTTACCCGCATGTCAAGTGGCAGCACGGATGCCGCTGCGAATACTTCCTTATCCAGAAAGGGGACGCGGCTTTCAAGAGAGTGAGCCATCGCCATCTTGTCGGTTTTGAGCAGGATATCTCCCACGAGCCAGTTGCGAATGTCCACGTATTGCATCTGGGTCGGCTCATCGAAGTCATGGTCTTGGGCTTCCTGGTAATCGGGAGAAACGACCTCGAGCGGATCGGGTGCCTTCACGGGATTCTTGAGGATTCGCTCGCGTTCTTCCACCGTGAAGGAAACGTCATTGGCGTTGGTGTAATACCAGTCCGCTACGGTCTCGCTTGCGCGTTCCAGGAAGTTCGCGCCGCGTATGCCGAGCTTTCGCAAGAGCGCTGCGCTTGCGCGAAGAAGCGGCTTGGGAAGCTTGCTTAGCCGATCGGTTGCCATGGGAGCCTGATAGATCTTATATCCGCCGAAGAGCTCATCAGCTCCTTCTCCCGAAAGCACGGCCTTCACTTTCTTGGAAGCGATCTGGTCGACGAAGAAGAGCGCAACTGCCGAAGGGTCTCCCGAGGGCTCATCCATGTGCCACTGCACATAGGGCAACGCTTTCCAGTATTCATCTTGGGTGATGTATTTGTTCGTGTTGGACACATCCAGTTTTTCAGCAAGTTCAGCTGCCCACGAGATCTCATCTCGCTCTCCTTCGTATTCGCTGAAGCCAACGGTGAAGGTTTGAACCAGTGGATTTTCCTGTGCGAGCAGTGCTGCCATATAGCTTGAATCGATACCGCTTGACATGAAACTACCCACTTCAACATCGGCCACGTTGTGGTAGTGAACGCTCTCGCGCATCGCTTCTCCTACGCGATCAGCTGCTTCGTGGAGCGAGCAGCTTACCTCGTTCTCATCGAAGAGAGGAGACCAATACTGCTTCATCTCTATATGTCCATCCGGATGCACGACCATAGAATGCGCAGGCGGCAGTTTGTAAATGCCTTTGAAAAAGGTTTCAGGAAGCGCACTGAACTGAAAGCTGAGGTACTGCTCAAGAGCCTCGCGATTGAGCTCGCGTTCGTAGGCTGGATGTTCGAGGATGCTCTTTATCTCCGATGCGAAGATGAACTGTTCTTGCTGAACGGTGTAGTAGAAAGGTTTGATGCCGAAGAAATCGCGTGCACAGAACAAGATCTGCTTCTGCTCGTCCCAGATCGCGAAGGCGAACATGCCACGAATGCGGTCCAGTACTTTTTCTCCCCAGGCAATATAGCCTGTGAGTAGAACTTCGGTATCTGACGTGGTCTTGAGTACCCAGCCTTCTGCTTTGAGCACAGCGGCAAGATCGCGGTAGTTGTAAATCTCGCCATTGAACACGATCGCATACTCGCCATTTTGAGATACTACGGGGATATCGTTTGGTTTCTTGTTGGTGCCGAGCGCCTGACCAGCGCTGATGAGTTCAGATACATGATGATTCGACTTGCGGACCATCGGTTGGTAGCCACCTTCGAGGTCGATCAAAGAAAGGCGACGATGGCCGAGAGCAACGCCGTTTGCAAGATACTCTCCTTCGCCGTCCGGTCCGCGGTGCGCCATGATGTCGCACATGTTCTTCAGGACCTGAGCGTCCTCGGGTTGAGCATGGGTGAAGCCGCAAATTCCGCACATGGTAGGGACACTTTCTCCTCTGTTGGATGGGTCGATCATGGTGAATTTGACTTGGCGCTATCCTATGATTCGAGAAGGGTTCCTGTCCCATAACAAGGCATGAACTTATTCTTAAGGTTTTCTTACTAAGCGTTTGAGCTGGACTTATGCATGCTGCAACGTGATAGGTGTGCGCGCATGAAAAAAGCACCGAACACGATCGGTGCTTTTATGCGTCGCAACATCCTTATTTAGTGGAAAGACAGTATTTTGCTTCAAGCGTTCTTAGCATGGAGCCATCCAGGCCTTGATGATCTCGAGTGCGAGACGGTGCATCTCGTCCAATCCGCCTTCAAGTAAGCCTGCATCGAGATAAGTCTGTATGCAGTTTTGGTGGTCAGCTGCTTGGCTATCGCTTGGATCGCTGGCGTAGTTTCCTAAAAGGGCCTTCGCTATTGATCGTTCGTTCTCAATCGGAACCGCTCCTTGTTCGCATACAACCTGTTTCATCTTACGCGTGCGCAGCCGATTGGCAACTGCAAACCCGTCTAGCTGATCTGCGGTATAGCGATTAAGCCAGCTGGTAGGGTCTTTGCATTGTTCATGCAGGCTTTCGAGTTCCTCTTCTGGACTTGTAGTGTTGAAAAGATACACAGCAAGTATCTCTGGATGCACAGGATGGGTGGCGCCGTTACGTGGGCGTACCGGATGTGCAAAGTGCTTGATCGCATCAGCCCAGATACATCCTTCAACTATGATGCTCTTGCAATCAGAAAGCATTTGTTCGGCATATACCGAACAAGCACGAGCGACCTTTGAATCCCTGTCTCGACAAGCTTGCACAAAACCACAGGCATCAGTTGCCCAGGTGTCGGGATCGATCGGAAGAAAGCTCATTCTGGTGGATGCAAGGACGCGCCGAATCGCATCGCCTGAGACCGCATCGATTCCGTAAGTTAGCATGATCTCATGAGCAAGCGTGCTTTTCCCGCAGCGGGGTGGACCGCCTATGATCAATAGTTTCGGATGAGATAGCAGCTTGTTTAGGTGCAGGATCCTATCCCAGTCCATGGTCTCTTCCTTATGGCCGGTTTCTTTGTGGTCCTCTTGGTTTGATCTCAATTATTATAAGAGAGAAACTAAGAAAACGAACTCGAGCTTGTGAAGAGACAGCGGGGCGACCATGATTGATCAGATGCCTGACGATTTCGAGATATTGCAAGGCAAAGGATTTGTGATGCTCTCTGCACCCCATGGCGTTGAGCATACGCGTGCGGGTAGGGCAAAACCTGCCGAAGTGCAGACGAGCGATCTTGCACGCGATCTTCATCGTTCGCTGCATTGTCCCGTCATCATCAAGACGAAGAGCAACGATGATGATCCGAACTACGACGAGCATTCTCCCTATCGTGACGCTCTGGTTGACTACGTGAAGGAAAACGATGCAAGAGTGGTGTTCGACTTGCATCAGCTCTCTTCCGAGCGCGAAGCTGCTTTTATCCTCGGTACGGCGGATGGCAAGAATCTGCGCGACGATATCGCGTTGTCGACGCTTTGCCGTTGCCTGGAGGACTTGGGAATAGGAGCGGTGCTTGTAGATGAAGTGTTCAAGGCGAGCGGACCGAATACGGTCGCGGCTTCAACAGCAAAGAGAGCTGACGTTTCGTGTATCCAGATCGAGATAAATTCGAAATATCTCTGCAAGGATTTTCCTGAATACGCCTATGATCGGATTCGGGATGCGCTTGAAGAATGCATCACATCTCTGAACAGCAATTTTGCCGATCATGTTTACGATGGCGGCTCAACGTTGGTGAGGATCGTTGATGAGACGCTGCCCGTTCAAGATGGTTGCCTCTATAGTGTTGGTGTTCCTTCTGTATTCTATAAAGAAAACTATGCGACTCCGTTTCAGCTGGAATGTCCTAAACAGGGTACTTTGATGGATGTCAGTATCGTTCCACAAGATTCGCTTGGTGTTGGTCAGATCGCTATAACGAAGCATGTGCAGCGAACCTTGAAGATAGCGGATCATGCTGATTACGAGGTCTTCATTCGGAAAGCGCCCTATGCGCGTTTCGACAAGATTCGTGTGCAGTCGATCGATAAGGTCAGCTCGGAAGATGTGGTCATCTCCACGAAGATGATCGAGGGAGGAGCAGTTCAAGAACTGCTTGAAGGCGCGGATCTCTTCGGAATAAAAGACGTGGTCACGAACCAGAGCTTTATCGTAAAAGCCAACCACCTTGTTTTTGATGATTCGCTGGATGCGGGGGTTATCAAGCTAAACCGCAGGCAGCGTATACTACTAGGCGAGCGCTTGCCCTGTCGACTTGAAGACGAGCTGCGCCAGCAAGCGGTTGCGTATATCAAAGTCGAAGAACAGGTTGCTGAAACGAGTGAAGAGCAACCTGCGTGTGAAAATACGATGCAAGCCGCTGATCAGGAGAAACCGCGATCGCTTGATGGACTGGCGATACTCGAAAAGACCTATCCTGCTCATGAGCCCATTCGCCAAGAGGGCCTCTCACATCCTGAAGAGGCGTACTTACGCAAAGTTTTCGAGCGCTGCTTCCCGCCCAGTATTGTCATCAAGCCGATTGTGCTCAGGAAGAAGAGACGCAATATCTTCAAGCGTATTGGCCGATGGATCGCGAATCTGTATGTGGGCAAGAGCACGCTCTCGCTCATGTGTCGGCGCCCTTATGCCAATGATGAGAATGATCGTGCGGTTCGCATGACGAAGGATAATATGGCGCACTTGGGCATTGATGAAATGGACAATGTCATCATCTCTTACAAGGATAAAGAGTGCATCTGCCAGGTCTTTCCCATTGAAGATGAGAGCAAACTGCAGGCGAACAATCTCTATACTCCCATCGATATGGCGATCGGGATCCCGTTGCCGATCCGTACCGAACTTGGCATAACCGATCTGGATTCGACGGTGAAGGTGGATCGCGACACCGCGTTCATCATGAAGAAATGCGCCAACGAACAGGTTATCCCCGTTCTGCTGGCGCTATTTTCCATGAACTTCTTGCAAGATTGCCCGTTCTATGTGCCCATCATCATCTTCTTGGTCATCACGCCGATCATCATCTACGTGAACCTCTCCTCGAAGCGCAATTCACGTGGGAAGTACTAGAAATGGTGAAGACCAATACTATTAGATAGGAGACAGCATCATGCTCATGAAAGAAATATCTCAATCGATCGCTGCGTTCGCATCGGACGCGCCGACTATGGACCAGTTGATGTCTGCTCTTCGATTTGAAGGGATGCATCATTCTGAAGATCAAAGATGGGTCGCATTGGAGTTCGTTGCTGGTTTGGTTTCAGAGAATGCTACCCGCGCATTTTTCCCCGATGATTTACCGATCGTTACGTTCGATCCTGAGGAAAACCTCGTTGATGTTTTGCAGCGATGCGTAGAACTTGCTGATCCGGCGCAGTTCGACGACCTATCAGCAAAGCATGAAGCCAGTATGACCTGCCAAGGACTTGAAGAAATGATCGGGGTGGCAAAGGAGCTGGACTAACGAGTGACAAAATGCTTCTATAATTGAATCATGAGCGGGCCGAAGACTAGTTATATATCCATCGAAGACCAGATTCGCACGCAGCCAGATCGACCGCATCGATAGCGAACACGCCTTCGTTGGGATTATTCAAGCATTGCTTTATTGACGCGCAGCGTTCACAAAACCTACGAAGAGCGGATGGGGTTTGGTGGGGCGGCTCTTGAATTCGGGATGGCCTTGACTTGCCACGAACCACGGGTGATCGGGAATCTCGACCATCTCGACCAAGCGCTCGTCTGGCGAGACACCCGATATCCTAAGCCCTGCTTTTGTGAGCGTGTCGCGGTAGGCATTGTTCACTTCGTAGCGATGGCGATGGCGCTCATAGATGAGCTCTTCACCATATGTTTCATGTGCGCGTGAACCCGGCAAGACCTTGCAAGGGTAAGCCCCGAGGCGCATGGTGCCGCCTTTGTCTTCGATGTCTTCTTGTTCGGGCATGAGGTCGATCACGCGATAGGGGGCCTCTTCGTCGAACTCAGCAGACGTTGCCCCTTCCAGACCAGCAACATCGCGGGCAAATTCGCAGACAGCCGCTTGCAGACCAAGGCAGATTCCGAGGAACGGAATGCCGTGTTCGCGTGCATAGCGTGCTGCTTCGATCTTGCCTTCAAAGGCGCGCTGCCCAAAACCGCCGGGCACCAAGATGCCCTGCATCTCACCGAGCAGCTCGTCGGCATTTTCAGGGGTGAGCTCTTCGCCATCGATTAAGTGCACATCTACATCGGTGCCTTGTGCGATGCCTGCATGATGAAGTGCCTCGATGATCGAAAGGTACGCATCGGGCAGGCTCACATATTTGCCCACGACTGCGATATTCGTCTTGCCTTCGCAGGCTGCGCGCGCGTCGAGGAACGTTTGGAGAGGCGAGAGGTCGATCGGAGTAACAGGCAGGTCGAGCTTCTCGAGCACTTGCACATCGAAGTTTTGCGCGGCGAGCATGATGGGCACCTCATAGATCGAAGGCGCGTCGGTGCAGGAAAGCACTTCGCGTGGTGCCACGTCGCAGAAGAGCGCGATCTTTTCGCGCACAGCGCACGAGATCTCGTGATCGGAGCGGCAGACGATGAAATCGGGCTGAACACCCAGTGAGCGCAGTTCCTTCACGCTGTGCTGGGTAGGCTTGGTCTTCACCTCGTGTGCTGCAGCGATATAGGGCACGAGTGTCACGTGTACGAAACAGACATCGTCGGCAGGTCGTTCGCGCATGAATTGACGTGCGGCTTCGATGAAGGGAAGCGATTCGATGTCGCCGATCGTGCCGCCGATCTCCGAGATGACGATATCAGCATTCGTCTGATCGGCAATGCGGTAGAGGCGTTCCTTGATCGCTTCGGTCACGTGCGGAATGACCTGTACAGTACCGCCGAGAAAATCGCCGCGACGCTCTCGCGCGATGAGCGTTTGATAGATCGATCCTTGAGTGAAGTTGGATTCCTTAGTGAGGCTTTCATCGATGAAGCGTTCATAATGTCCCAGATCGAGATCGGCTTCTTGACCGTCGTCGGTAACGAAGACTTCGCCGTGCTGGAAAGGAGACATGGTGCCAGGATCAACGTTTAGGTACGGATCCATCTTTTGCATGGTCACTTTGTAGCCGCGTGCTTTGAGTAGATGCCCGAGCGATGCTGCGGTAATGCCCTTGCCGAGCGATGAAACTACGCCGCCCGTAACGAAAATGTGCTTAGCCATGATACTCCTAACGGTGAACACCCTGCGTGGAAGACGTTCGAGCTCCCACGGGCTGACCTCTGTCCAACCGTTATTCAATTTTAAGGAGAAAATGCGCGCAGGACGAAAAACGAAACGTGTGTTCACATGCTTGTAATCAAATTGAAATAGAAGCGCGTAGATGATCGAGCTATTCGCTCGCTTCGCAAATCGGCCCGCGTTCGCTGATCGAGGCAGGCTTGTCCCTTATTGCTTGAAGAAGGTTTCGGCGGCGTAATCGTAGAAGGATTTTGCCTGATAGCGCAAGAGGAGCGTGGGCTCTTCGCCAGTTGCCACGACGATCTTGCGGATAGGGGAGTCGAATGTGATGCGCTCGCCATCGATGAACAGCGTAGCGGCACGGCTTGCTGGCGAGCTATCCAGGTCGATCTCGATCACATCGGACGAGCCAGTGAGCAGCGCACGCGATTGAAGCGTGTGCGGTGCGATGGGTGCAACGATAAGTCCTTGATAGCTTGGATCAACGAGTGGTCCGCCCACAGAGAGCGCATACCCGGTAGAGCCTGTGGCAGAAGCGACGATAAGCCCATCGCTGCGCATATTGGCGATGAGTGAATCGGAAACGCTGTAGCTGAACCCGATCATGCGGCCTTGATCGCCTCGTGCGATGACCATCTCGTTTAGAGCGAAGAAGCGCTGCGGTTCGCCTTCGCCTTTGAGGATTGGGTCTGCGGTATGGCGGTCGCAGGAACCTTCGCTTTTGGTGGATTCGTCAACAAAGACTGAATGCGCTGATGGATCGGTACTTTCAGCCGAGGGAGCCTTCGGCTTCTCATGGATGAGCGGATAGACCTCGAAATCATCTTGCTTCGTTGCGGCAGCATCGAGGTCGTTTTCGCAATAGACCTCCACTTGCAGGTTGGTGCGTGCTTCATAGGATACTTCGCCAGCGAGCGCCTCGCTCACGATCTGGATGATGCCCTCATCGTTGGGGTTGGCCATGAAGCCGAGGTGCCCGAAATTCACGCCGAGGATGGGGATACGGCGCGTGCCGATCTGGTTGGCGGTGCACAGGATCGTGCCATCGCCCCCTAAAACAACCGCTAGATTGAAAGCTGGTTCTTCACTTGTGGGGAATTGGTCGATAATAGAACAGTTCGACCGAAGGTCGTCACGATCGTACGTCTGATAGTCGATGTGCTGCTTATCAAAGAACGCTTCGAGCAAAAGGGATGCTTCGAGCGCTTTTGGATTGTAGTTATTGCGAACGATCAGAACACGCATGTGACTTCCCTTAGGCTTCCCTTACTATGGTTGATTGAGTCTACTCATTATAGTCGCACAAAGAGGACCTGTGGCAAACGATTCAAGCTCGAATATCATCAAGAACACCAGCCTGATCACGCTGGCAACGCTCACTTCGCGTGTGACCGGATTGGTGCGCACATGGGCGATGGCATTCGCGCTGGGCAATACGGTTTTGGCCTCGGCGTATAACATTGCCTACAACATGCCGGCCATGATCTACGAACTTGCCGCAACCGGCATCTTGGCCACGGCATTCCTGCCGCTTTATCTACTGCAGAAGGAAAAGAACGGCGATAGCGGGGCGCAGACGTTCGCCTCCAACATCCTTACGCTCACTACGATCGTGCTCGGGCTTCTGGCGCTTGCCTGCTCGATCTTCTCTGCGCAAGTCATCGAGACGCAAACGTTCGCCGGGGGAGACCCAGCAGCGAAGGAGATGGCCATCTTCTTCTTCCGCGTGTTCGCCGTGCAGATCTTGCTTTATGGATTGGGCGCGGTCATCACCGGCATCCTGAATGCGGAGCGATCGTATTTGGCACCTTCGCTCGCGCCCGTGCTCAACAATCTGGTGGTCATCGTGACCATGTTCGGTTATGTGCCGCTCTCTTCGTGGAACCCCTCCTTTGCCATGTGGTGGTTGGCGGTGGGAACATCGCTTGGCGTGCTCGTGCAGTTCGGTGCTCAGATTCCTGCGCTCATAAAACGAGGCGTGCGCTTGCGCGCGTATGTGAATCTGCGCGATCCCATGCTGGTAGAAGCATTGAAGGTAGCTGCGCCGATGTTCCTCTATGTTGCTGGTACGATGATCACGTTCTCCTGCAAGAACGCTTTCGCGCTCCAGGCCACGCCGAACGGCCCTTCTACGTTGAACTACGCTTGGATGTGGTATCAGTTGCCCTATGGTGTTATCGCGGTATCGCTTGGCACCACGCTCTTGACCGAGCTTTCGGATTGCGCCGCGCGTGACGATTGGCCGGGTTTCCGTCGCTTTGTTTCGAGTGGCTTGCGCAATACGTTCTTCCTCATGATCCCGCTCGCTGCCATGGTGTGTTCGCTGGCTTTCCCGCTCATGCAGATGTTCCAGGCAGGTGCGTTCTCCGCTGAAGATACGCAGAGCGTCGGCATCATCCTTATGTTCTGGACGCTCAGCTTGCCCTTCTATGCAGGCTACATGTATATGTATCGCGTCTTCGCTGCTATGCGCAAGTTCGTCCAGTTCGCGCTCGTGGATTTTGCGCTGCGCTTCGTGCAGGTCTTCTTCTACTGGTATCTCTGTTCTGGGCCCGTGGGGCTGGTAGGTATTCCCGTAACGGACTTCTTCTTCTACGGTGTCATGTTCGTAGTGTGCTCGCTGATCGTGCGCAGCAAGGTCGGCTCGTATGGCAACAAGCGTATCGCGAGCATGTTCGTGAAGACGCTCGTTGCGAGCATCATTGCTGGTGTGGTGGTGTTCTTCGCATCGCAAGGCGTGCTTGCGGCATTCCCGCTTGGAGGGGCAGCAGCTATTTTCGAAGCGGTCGCGATCGTGTGCGTTTGTGGCATCTTGGGGTTGGTTATCGCATTCGGGCTTTGCAAGGTGTTGCGCGTTCCCGAGTACCAGCTGCTCGGCTCGATCTTAGGTAAGCTCAAGAGCAAACTCCTGCACCGCTAAGCGCTCTTTTGTTCGTACGGATGCTTTCGGCAGCAGCTAAACAACGCTTCTCCTAGGGCCTTCGCTCGCCTGCTTTTGGGCGTTTCCACTTTGCTCCCACTTCGGATCATTTTCGTCTGAAAACTGAAAAAACAAGCGCAAAAATGGCTTTCAGAGCGCCTTGTGTCAGCAAATCTCCAAAAAACGCTCCACTTTGCTCCACCAACGGCATAACAAAATCTAGCTAAAAATGAAATAACAGACCACAACATATAGTGCCAAGTTCAATACTTGTACCAAAAGTGGTGGTAAAAGTGGGAACAAAGTGGGGCAAAAATGCATTTTGTGTTGCAATGTGGGGCTGATGGACTTAAAATACATTGCAGCGGAGAGTCTTATTTTGAGAGGAGGAGGAGTGAGCGAACTCTTAGGCGAATACCGTCACAAGATGGATGCCAAGGGACGCCTGTCGCTTCCTTCATCTTTCAGGAAAGTGCTCTCACAGGATCTCAGGATCACTCCTGACCCGGAAAACCAATGTCTGTATGTCTTTGAAGTGGATGACTACTCGAATTGGGTAGAAGGACTCTTCGAAGGCGAAGGTGGTTTTGACGTTAGCAGCAAACGTAAGTCTGCTCTACGTAAGGTACTCAATTCTCGCGTGAGGAACTGCGAGATTGATAACTCGGGCCGCATCCACCTTACCCCCGCTCAGCGAGAGATCGCCGGGCTGGACAAAGACGTGGTGTTCGTCGGTGATGAAGATCATTTTGAGATCTGGGACGCGAAGCGTTGGGATGATTTCGTCGGCTCTGTCGATCTGGCATCGCTGATGAGCGAATCCTAGAGCTTGCACTGTGACAAACGAATATCGGCATATACCTGTTCTGCTCGATGAATGTCTCTCAGGTTTAGAGCTTTCGGCGGGCAAGACCTTTGTCGATGCGACGCTTGGTGGCGCGGGGCATTCGCTCGAAGCAGCCAAGCTGATCGGGGCAACCGGTCACCTCATCGGCATCGATCAAGATCAGGTAGCACTCGATGCAGCAACTGCACGGCTTTTTGCCTTGCCAGATGAGATACGCCCAGAAATCGATGTTCTCTATGGAAACTTCGGCATGCTCGACGAATTATTGGTCGAAGCGGAAGTTCCCCAGATCGATGCGATCCTCTTCGATATTGGCGTTTCCTCTGTGCAGATCGATACGCCTTCTCGCGGCTTTTCCTTTAAGGAAAATGGCCCACTCGATATGCGGATGAATCCGAGTAAACACACCATAACCGCAGCAGAGATCATCAACACCAAAAACGCAACAGATCTCGCTCGGATCATCCGGTCATATTCAGACGAGAAATGGGCTAACCGCATCGCGGAATTTATTGTGAAAACCCGCGAAAAGGCGCCTATCACAGAAAGTCAGCAGCTTGTCGAGATCATCAAGGCTGCGATCCCCGCCTCTGCCAGAAGGAGCGGCGGGCATCCGGCCAAACGAACGTTTCAAGCGTTGCGCATCGAAGTGAACGGGGAGCTCGACATGCTCCGCAGTGGATTGGAAGCGGCGATCCGTTGGCTTGCTCCAGGGGGACGCATCGCGGTCATCAGCTATCATTCGCTCGAAGATCGCATCGTCAAAGATACTTTCAAAGAGTACGCCAAAGGTTGCACCTGTCCGCCCGATCTGCCCGTCTGCGTGTGTGGAAACAAGCCGATACTCGAGATCATCACCCGCAAGCCCATCGTGCCGAACGCTGAAGAGGTTGCCCGCAATCCCCGAAGCAGAAGTGCGAAACTGCGCATCGCAAAGCGCCTTGACGAATTATCCTCATGAGCACGCAGTCCACTTGCATTCTGCGCGTTCGCTCGTATAGAGATACAGTGCCGAAAGGTTGGTGAGAACTGTGGCAGGAGCACCCGCATATCGTTACGATACTGCCGTGCAAAGCCCGGTGCGTGAACACCAGCAGCCTCCCGTTCGTGTAGTACCGGGGCATAAGCATGAAATCCAACATGGCCTTACCGACTTCCATGTTCTTGTTGTTAAAGTGATCGTTGCCGCTTTGGCAGTGGTGCTTTGCATTGGTTTCATTCAAGTGGGACTCGCCTCTGCGGCGTATAGTGCAGCATCTGCTTCGAGCGAACTACGTTCGGAGATCGCAACCATGCGCTCTGATGGTCAATCGCTTGCCGTTCAGAAGAGCCTTATCGCATCGCCGAGCAATCTGCGTACTATCGCTGCTGATCAGCTTAAGATGGCTGCTCCCGCAACTGCTTCAACGATCACGCTCGAACCCGATGTAGTGGCCTTCGATGCGAGTGGCAATATCTCTCTTACGGAAAGCATCGCAGCTGTTGCCGCATTGGAGTAGGTCCTATGCCGTATTCGAAGAATCCCCGTTCGGGAAAACCTTCTCGTAACGCTTCACCTCGCACGCGACGCAAGGCTCAGGTGCCTGCGTCTTCTTCGTATACAACGCATGCTGCCGCTACGTTCGAAACGAGTCCGCACCGCTTGAGCATCTTGCTTGTGGTCGTTCTTGCGATCGCGATCATCGTGTTCGGACGTTTAGTGTGGGTGCAGATCATCGACGCGCATGCCATCGAGCATGCCAGCGATTCGCAGCGTACCGTTACGGTAGATGTCGAACCGCGCCGCGGAACGATCTACGATCGCAATGGCGTGGTGCTTGCGACCACGGTCGATGCTTACAATTTCTTCTGTCATCCGCATAAACTGCAAGATCCTGAGCAGATCGATAGGCTCGTAAGCACGCTGGTGCAGGTATGCGGTGGCAATGCTTCGGAATACCGCGAGAAGATCGAGCAGGATACCAATTTCGTCTATCTGTTCAAGGGAGCAGATGAAAAGCAGCTCGAAGCGGTGAAGGATCTGGGAATCGATGGCTTTGACTACGAGAAGACCAATAAGCGCATCTACCCGTGCGGCTCGATCGCCAGCCAGCTGATCGGCGTGGTAAACAACGAAGGCCAGCCGATTTCGGGTCTTGAGCTCTACTACAACGATATTCTCGGTGGAACGCCAGGCAAGAAGACCACTATGTACAGCAAAGAAGGCGTGCCGGTTCCTGGCGCGACGAAGATCGAAGCAGAAGTGGTGAATGGCCAGGACATCGTCATCTCGATCGATGTCGAGCTGCAAGAACGCGTTGAAAAAGCGGTGGTCAAACGAACTGATGAGGTTGGCGGTAAAACGGGATTCGGTGCGGTTATGAATGCTGAGACGGGCGAGATGCTCGCGTGCGCTTCAGCACCTACCTTCGATATCACCGATCTGTCTTCAGTGAAAGAAGGCGCAACGAATCTTTCTGGCATCTCGTTACATTATGAGCCAGGTTCGGTGTTCAAGCCGATTGCGATGCTTGCGGCGCTTGAAGAGGGAACGGTGGAGCCAGACAAGAGTTACTTCTGTCCTGCTGTTCTTGAAGTAGGGGATCATAAGATCACCGACTCGCACGAACGCCCCGATGAGGACATGACCGCGACCACTATCATGGCTGATTCATCGAACATCGGCATGTCGTTGATCGCGAAGGAGCTTACCTTCTCGAAGTTCTATGAATACCTGCAGAAGTATCGGATCGTCGAAGACACGAAGATCGACTATCCCGGTGCAGTGAATGGTTACTTGGCACCGCGCGATAAGTGGACCGAGGTACAAGGTTACAACATCAGTTTCGGTCAGGGTGTTGAAATGAGCCCGATCCAGATCATGCGCTTCTACGGTATGCTCGCCAACAACGGTACGATCGCGCAGCCGCATTTCTTGATCGACGTGCCGTCGAAGAGCGAGGAGCTCGAATATCCTACCGAGAAGATCGTGGATAACGATTCAGCGATCGATAAGCTCGATGGCATGCTCGAGGCGGTCGTTGAAAAAGGCACGGGCACGCAAGCTCAGATCGAGGGCTATCGTGTGGCTGGCAAGACGGGCACGGCAGAAATCGCTAGCCCGAACGGAGGCTATAAGAAAGACGCGTACAATATCTCATTCGTCGGTTATCTGCCTGACGCTTCGACGAAGCTCGTATGCTTCGTTGGTGCGAACGAGGTGCCTGGCGAACGAAAGACCGTACCTGCCTTTCAAGATATAATGGAATTTGCGATCGATCGCTACAACATCACGCAAGACTAGGACGGCTATGACAGATCGAACCTGCGCAGAACTCTTCGACCACACACACGCTACGATCATCGGCGATGCCGATCGACCTATCTTGGGGGTCGCATATCGCAGTGATCAGGTGAGTCCCGGAGATGCGTTCTGTTGCATCGTTGGCTTGAAAGCTGACGGGCATGCCTTCGCGCAGGACGCCGTCGATCGTGGTGCAACGGTATTAGTGGTCGAGCGCATGCTCGAAGTGAAGGGGGATAACGATGTTACCTTCATCCTCGTTAACGACACGCGCAAGGCAATGGCTCATCTTGCGGCTCACTTCTATCGAATGCCAACTCAAGATCTTTCTCTCGTAGGAATCACGGGAACGAACGGTAAGACCACGACCGCCCATCTGGTTGAGCACATTGCTTCAACGTTGGGGAAGACCACCGGCATGATCGGCACGGTGGGGATCGATATCGCAGGCAAAGCGTTGCCTGCCGATCACACCACCCCGGAATCGTGCGACTTGCAACATATCTTCGCTGAGATGCGCGATGCAGGATGCGAAGTGGTGGCCATGGAGGTAAGCTCGCATGCGCTCGATCTCGATCGCGTGTGGGATTCGACCTTCGCGGTCACCGCATTCACCAACCTCACGCAGGATCACCTCGACTATCACAAGACGTTCGAGGCGTATTTTGCTGCGAAACGGCGGCTTTTTTCTGCGGATTATCCTGCGAAACGCGTCATCAATATCGATAGCACGTGGGGAGAGCGACTCGTTGCCGATGCGCTTGAACAGGGCGATGAGGTGATCACGACCGGATTCGCTGAGAATGCCGACATTCATCCGATCGAGATCGCTTACGATGTCGCACGCACGCGCATCGTGCTTGGCGTGCGTGGGGAAGCGATCGCCTTCGAGTATCCGCTTGTGGGCAAATTCAATGTGGAGAACGTGATGACTGCCTTCGGCATCGCGCTCGAACTCGGCTTTGCTCCGCATGACATCGCACGCGCCTTGAGCGACGTGCCCCCGGTGCCAGGACGCATCGAGCATGTGATGCTTGGGGCGGGCGAGGGTTCGGATCGCGCGCGTGAGATCGCGGTGTATGTGGATTACGCCCATACGCCCGATGCGATCGAAAAAGCGCTCGCGTCGGTCAAACAGCTTACGAAAGGCAAGACCATCGTCGTGTTCGGCTGCGGAGGGGATCGCGACGCGACCAAACGTCCGCTCATGGGTAAAGCAGCGCTCGCGGCAGACTTCGCAGTGGTCACTTCTGATAATCCCCGTACCGAATCGCCCGATGCGATCATCGAGGATATCGTTGCCGGCATGCAGGAATGCGGTGAGCGCTTCAGCGTCGAGCCCGATCGCAAACGCGCGATTGAGCATGCGCTCTCGCTTGCGCATCCTGGAGATTCTGTACTCATCGCGGGCAAGGGCCACGAAGACTATCAGATCATCGGTACGACGAAGCACCCCTTCGATGATCGTGCGGTCGCGCGTCAAGCGCTCAAGGAGCTCGATCAGTAGCGATGAGGCTCAATTCTAAACAGATTGCAGAATTCACTGGCGCTACCGTGATCGTCGAAGCGCTCGATCCTTCACAGCTGGCGCTCGGGATCACGTGGGATTCGCGCGATGTGCAAGAGGATTTCGTCTATGTAGCGCTTCCGGGAGAGCGCGTCGATGGACACGATTTCATCGATGAGGCACTGCGGAAGGGCGCGCACATCATCCTTTGTATGCAGGGAGTGCCTGAGAGCACCCGCATCCTCGCACACGAGATGGGTGCTGCGATCCTTGAGGTGAGTTCGACCTTCTCTGCTATCACTGATCTTGCGCGCGGTTGGCGCGGCTTCATCAAGGGCACCGTTGTCGCGCTCACTGGTTCGACCGGTAAGACCACCACGAAGAATCTCTTGCGCGATGTCCTTGCGACCACCTTCAAGGTGGTGGCGACCAAAGGCAACCAGAATAATGAGCTTGGCGTGCCCAAAACGCTTTTGGACGCGAATCCTGAAACCGATTTCGTGGTCGTTGAGATGGGAATGCGCGGATCGGGGCAGCTGCGAGAGCTGTGCGATTTCGTAAAGCCCGAGATCGCGCTCATCACCAATACGGGCGAGTGCCACATCGAGCTTCTCGGTTCGCGTGAGGCGATCGCAGCGGCGAAAGCTGAAGCAGTCGAAGCGCTGCCTGCAGGAACGGGGCTTGCGGTCCTGAACTATGCCGACGACAACACGCTCTTCATCTGCGAGACCGCCCAAACAGCAAAGCGCAGCATCCGTGTGATCTACTTCGATGGCTCGGGAACCTTTGCTGCTGAAACCAATGAGGGCGTGCCCTGCGTATGGGCAAACGACATCGAGCTCGATGGTGCTGGCTGTGCGCATTTTTCACTCCATTTCCCCGGCGAAGCGAAAGCGCTCGCTTGTGAACTGGGTCTTCGCGGTGTTCATAATGTCTCGAACGCGAGTGCGGTGGCAGTGTTAGCCTGGCAGGCAGGGGTTGATCCAGCTCGTATTGCCGAAGCGCTCAAAGCGTCCGCACCCGAAGCGGGGCGCCAGGAGATCCTGCAGGGCAAGGGCGATATCACGATCATCAACGATGCTTATAACGCGAACCCCGATTCGATGCGTGCGTCACTGGCCATGTTTTCCGCGCTTAATGTGAAGCACAAACGCTATGCTGTATTAGGTGATATGGGCGAGCTCGGCAGTTTCGCCGAGGCTTGTCACGAAGCGGTCGGCACGTTCGCTGCTACGCAAAAGCTTGACTACCTCATCTGTGTGGGGGAGTTGGCGCGCTCTATCGCTCGTGGTGCGCTCAAGGCGGGTTTCCCCGCTAACCATCTTGTGTCGGTCGCGACGCGGGGGGAGGCGCTCAACGAATTGGATACCCATCTCGAACCAGGAGATGCCGTGCTGGTCAAAGCGTCTCACTCCATGGAGCTGGAACGCATCGTCAGGGGGCTATTAGCATAATGCTTGCAGTGTATGCACAGTATCCGACCTTCACCGTGTTCCTTGCGGTGTTCTTGGGCGCACTCGTTACGATGGTGCTCATGCCGTTTTGGATCAGGGGATTGAAGAAGCACCTGATCGGACAACAGGTCCGCGCCGATGGTCCTGAAAGCCATCTCGTGAAGCAAGGCACACCTACCATGGGTGGCGTGGTCATGCTCGTGGCAATGGCGATCACCGTATTCTTGCTTGCCGCTCCGGAGCTCGATACCACCTTCATCATGCTGGCGATCATCCTCACCGGTGTGCTTGGACTCATCGACGATGCTTCGAAGGTGGCGAAGGAGCGTTCGCTCGGTCTCACTCCGAAAGCGAAGCTCATCGGGCAGTTCCTCATCTCGACCGCATTCGTGCTCGCGGTGGTGAATTGGCTTGGCGTTGCGCCTACCATCGATATTCCCTTCGTTGCCACGCTCGATTTCGGCATCCTTACCACTACGCTTCCCTTCGATGTTCCCGCAGGGCAGTTCAACATTCCGTGGCTCTATCTGATCTTCTGCGACATCCTGCTCATGGGGCTTTCGAATGCGACCAATCTTACCGACGGTCTCGACGGTCTTGCAGCGGGCACGGTCATGATGGCGATCCTTGTTATGGCGGCTATCGCGTATCGTTTGGGTATGCTCGATGCAGCGCTCGTAGGTGCGGCTATCGCAGGTTGCTGCATCGGCTTTCTGTGGTTCAACGCTTACCCAGCCGACATTTTCATGGGTGATACGGGTTCGCTCGCGCTCGGCATGGCGCTCGGCTGTATCGCTATCGTTACGAAGACTGAGGTCATCTCGCTTATCATCGGTGGGCTCTTTGTGATCGAGGCGCTTTCAGTCATGATTCAGGTGTTCTACTTCAAGCGTACGAAGAAGCGTTTGTTCCTTATGGCACCGCTTCATCATCATTTCGAAAAGCGTGGATGGAGCGAAGTGAAGGTGGTCGTGCGTTTCTGGATCATCTCGGCATGCTTCGCTGCGGTCGGATTCTGCATCTTCTTTGCCCAAACGATGGTAGCCTAGAGACAGGCATCATCTGCCCGAGCGAGAGGAAGGATCGTCCATGAGCGAAAATCCATCGATGTGCGCCGACCGAAAAGCGGCTCCTGAAATACTGGGCAAGGTGATGGTGCTCGGTCTCGGAACGACGGGTCGAGCGGTGTGCGATTATCTCCTCACGCAGCAAGAGCGCCTTGAGGCGTTTTGCGTCTATGCAGGTGCTTCTTCTGAGGATGCGCGCGCGTTCGCAGCAACGCTCGAAGCAGCTGGTGCTCAGGTCTTCTTCGACACGATAGAAGTTTCCGGCAGCTTCGATCTCTGTATCGCAAGCCCCGGTATCTCTCAATTCTCCGATTTCTACCAGAACGCAGCTGCCCATGCGAAAGAAGTGATCAGCGAAGTTGAATTCGCCTGGCGCGAGAGCGCTGCCGATTCAACCTGGATCACCATCACCGGCACGAATGGCAAGACCACCACTACCGCGCTTTGCGCGCATTTGCTGCGCAGCGGAGGTTGGCGCGCGCAGGCAGTGGGCAACATCGGCGACACCTGTATCGAAGCGGTGAGCAAGGGCGAGACCGACTATTTTGTCGCCGAGGTCTCTTCCTATCAGCTTGCCTCCACCAAAGATCTTGCGCCCGACGTGGCAGTGCTGCTCAACATCACGCCCGATCATTTGAAATGGCACGGGAGCTTCGAGGAGTACTGCGCGGCGAAACAGCGCATCTACGCGAACCTTGCGCGCAGCGGCGGAGTGGCCGTGATGGACGCGATGAACGATATCGTGCGTGGTTACGTGCGCGAACTCAAGAGCATTCCTGCCGAAGAGCGTGGGTTCTCCTACATCCCTATCGGTACCGCCGAAGGGCTTTTCACCAGCATGATCGATGCCTGCGGCTCCGAGAATGCCGCCTTCGTGGATGGTGCAGAACTCGTCGTTGAATTCGACGGGGCAACCTATCCTCTCATCGAGATGAACGAACTGCAGATTCCTGGTGAGCACAACATTTCGAATGCGCTCGCAGCCGCCGCCGCAGCACTCGCGGTGGGTGTTGAGATCGATGAGGTGCGCGCGGGCCTGAAGAGCTTCACCGCGCTCGAGCATCGCATTGAGGCGTGCGGCGCTGTGGGCGGTGTTGAGTGCTATAACGATTCCAAGGCGACCAACGTGGATGCGACCTTGAAGGCGCTCGCGGCCTTCGCTCCGCGCAAGCCTATCGTGCTCTTGGGTGGCGACGATAAAGGAACTGACCTTGCCGAGCTCGTCGAAGTTGCGAGCGAACATTGCAAGGCGGTCGTCTGCTATGGCGAAGCGGGTCCGCGTTTCTTGGAGGCGTTCGCCCTCTCTTCGTTGCCGCATCATGAGGCACCGCATATGGCTGAAGCGTTTGATAAGGCGCTTGCGCTGGCAGAGCCGGGCGACATTATCGCGCTTTCGCCAGCATGCGCATCATTTGACGAATTCACCTGCTTCGAGCAACGCGGCGAGATATTTAAAGAGCTCGTGGTCGCTCGAGCGCGCGAGCGGGAAGGTTCGGCATAAGCTATGGCACGGGCGCAACAAACACACTCCAATCGCACACCTCCGCCCTCTCATTCTCTTCTGCAACGCGCTTCAAAAGAAGTGATGGTTCCGCGCTTGATGGTCATTCTTTCCACGGCGGCTCTGGTAGTGCTTGGTCTGGTCATGGTGTTTTCAGCATCGTCGGTGACGGCGTTTGTCGAGCAGGGCGATGCCTATGGCGAGACTATCAAGCAGATCATCTTTGCACTCATAGGCGTTGCGATTTGCGTTGGCGTGATCATTGCTTCCAAAGCGTTTGGATTCGAATTCATGACCTCGAAATTCGTTGTTTATGCCTTTTGGGGGCTTTGCGTTCTAGGCATTCTCGCTACGGCTGCATTAGGTAAAGAAGCGCTCGGTGCGAAGCGATGGCTCTATATCGGACCTGTATCCATTCAAGTTGCCGAGTTCATGAAGATCGCGCTCGTGCTCATGAGTGCGCGCATCATGATTGAATTCAACGAAGGCATGGATGCGCTCAAGGTGTTCGTGCGTTGTGCGATCTTCATCGTGGCGCCACTTGCGCTGCTCTTCGTGCTTCAGTCCGACTTGGGTACCACGGTCATCTGCTTGGTGGCCATCTTTGCAATTCTTATCCTAGGCGGCGTGCCGGCTCGTTGGATCGTACTGTTGCTCGTACTCATCGCAGCACTCGTTGTTGCGGCGATTGCGGCTGCTCCATATCGTATGACACGCTTTCTCACCTTCCTCGATCCGTGGGGGAATGCTGAAGGTGATGGCTATCAGATCGTGCATTCACTTCAGGCGCTCGCATCAGGCGGGCTCTTCGGTGTGGGCTTGGGTAATTCCTACGAGAAGCTTCAATATCTTCCTGAAGCAGAGACCGATTTCATCTTCGCGATCATCGGCGAAGAGCTTGGTCTTATCGGTGCGATGGTGGTGGTTGCGCTCTTCGTGGTGTTTCTCTACGGGGGCTATTGCATCGCGAAGGATGCGTCCACGAATTATGGCATGCTCATCGCCGGTGCGCTCACGACCATGCTCGTAGCGCAAGCCTTCATCAATATCCTTTGCGTGATCGGTTTCTTCCCGATCACGGGCAAACCGTTACCTTTCATATCATCGGGTGGTTCGTCGCTCATCAGCTCGCTGTTGATCGTCGGCATCATCCTGTCGGTTTCATTCACGAGCGAGCCTGCTGAAACGCCTTACCAGGAGCGACGCGAAAAGCTTCACGTTGTTTCTTCGGTCGATGGCGGGGGATATCAACGCTCAAAGAGGCGATAGTAAGGAGCGCACATGCGTATCGTGCTTTCAGGTGGTGGTACCGCCGGTCATATCAATCCTGCGCTTGCACTTGCTGAGACGCTGGAAGAGCAAGGCCATGAGGTCTTCTATGCGGGCACGCCGCAAGGCGTCGAGGCGCGCCTGGTGAAAGAAGCGGGGCTGCCATTCAAAGCTTTCGAGGCGAGCGGGTTCGATCGCGCTCATCCGCTCACGCTGCCCAAAGCGCTGCACACCATCCAGAAGAGCACGAAGCGCGCGAAAGAGTGGTTCGCCGAGATCAAACCTGATGTGGTGGTCGCGTTCGGCGGATATGTGTGCATCCCGGTGAGTCGGGCGGCAGAAGCGCTCGGTATTCCGCTCGTGATCCATGAGCAGAATTCCGTCATGGGTATGGCGAATGCGTATCTTTCGAAGGGGGCTGCGCAAGTTGCGCTCACCTACGAAGTTGCAGGCGAGCAGGTGGCGGATAAGAGCAAGATCGTGATCACGGGAAACCCGGTGCGCAAATCGATCTTCGCCTCTACGCGCGAAGCAGGACGTGCCTATTTGGGCATTCCTGAAGATGCGCTCATGCTGCTCGTATTCGGGGGAAGCTTAGGCGCGCGTCATCTGAACAGCGCCATTGCCTCTCTCAAGGATCGGCTTCTTGCGGTCGATGATCTCTATATTATGCACGTTACCGGTCCGAAGGAACTGGAGACGGTCGAAGCTGCGCTCGATCTGAGCGAGGCGGAGCGCGCGCGTTACCAGGTGCTCGGCTACCAGGACCATATGGGCGAGGCCATGGCGGCCTGTGATATGGTCGTTTCGCGTGCAGGTGCCACTTCGCTGGCAGAGATTTCTGCACGCCGTATCCCGGCGCTGCTTGTGCCATTTCCCTATGCAACGGCCGACCACCAAACTACCAACGCGAAGGCCTATGTCGAGCGCGGTGCAGCCTTGATGATCGCGGACGCGGACGTGGAATCGGACGAATTCGCTACGCAGGTGTTCGATCTTATCGGCAGCGAAACACTGCGCGATTCCATGCGCAAGGCGGCGGCGACCTTTGAGACGCAGGACGCAGCCGCGAAGTTGGCAGATGTGGTATTGGCGGCAGCGAAGACGCGCTAATCCTTTACAATGTGGTGCGGATGAGGAGGCAGTGCGTGAGTCATTTCGACAAGAAGAAGATCCATTTCATCGGCATCGGTGGTGTGGGCATGAGCGGTATCGCTCATGTTGCGCAGGAGCAGGGTCATAGCGTATCTGGCTCCGATCTGCGCGAAAGTCGCTATACCAATCAACTGAAGGATGCTGGCATCCGCATCTTCATTGGTCAGCGGGCCGAGAATATCCCCGCTGTCGATCCCGATATCGTGGTCGTTTCCACAGCGATCCGAGAAGACAATCCTGAACTGAAGGCCGCGCGTGAGGCGGGCATAGAGATCTGGCATCGCGCCAAGATGCTCGCAGCGCTCGGTGTGGGCAAATCCACGCTCGCAGTGGCAGGTACGCATGGCAAGACCACATCCTCTTCCATGCTCGCATCGCTTATCGATGGGATCGGGCTCGATCCAACGTTTCTGATCGGTGGTATCGTGCGTGCGTACAATTCGAACGCGCATAGTGGCAAGGGTGAATACTACGTGGTCGAAGCCGATGAGAGCGATCAGTCGTTCATCCATCTCGACCCGAGCGCGGTGCTCATCACGAACATCGAGGCCGACCATCTTGATCACTACGAAGACCTCGATGAGATCTATAAGCTCTTCAGCGATTTCATGACGCTCGTGCCTGAAGATGGCTGTTGCGTGGTTTGCGGTGAAGATGAGGCGCTGGTGCGCGTTGCGCGTTCCACTGGTCGCAAGATCTACACCTATGGATTCGGTGAAGCATTCGACACGACCGTTTCGAATTACCAGATCCATGGCCTGGCTACTTCATTCGATATCACCTTGCCTGATGGCAGTTCGTATAGCTGCCAGATCAAGCAGAATCCGGGGCGCCACAATGCGCTCAATGCTGCAGGTGTGCTCACGCTCATGTGGGCGCGCGAATTCGATGTTGCTGCAGCGGTTGAAGCGTTGAAGGATTTCGCAGGCGTGCGTCGTCGTTTCGATCGCGTGGGCGAGGCTGGTGGCATCACCATCGTGGACGATTATGCGCATCATCCTACCGAGATCGCTGCTACGATCGAAGCGGCCAAATCGCTCGATTTCAATCATGTGCACGTGCTCTTCCAGCCGCATCGCTATTCACGCGTGAAGCTCTTCACCGAAGTGCTGCGCGATGAATTCGGACGTGCCTTCGATAAAGCTGATCGCGTCACGTTCATGGATGTGTATTCGGCAGGCGAAGCACCGGTCCCTGGTGTTACGGGAGCAACGTTCATGCAGGTGGTACTCAATCACGAAGGGCATCCCGAGCAGACTTCGTTCGTTCCGCATCGCATGAAGGTAGTGCCAGCGCTGCTCGAGGTGCTCGAGCCGGGCGATCTGATCATCACGATGGGCGCGGGCGATGTGACCGCGATCGGCCCCGAGCTGCTCGCTGCTCTTAAAGAACGTGAATTGGAGGATCGCGACTGATGGCGCGACACGCTTCTGATCTTGAATTACTGCGGTTCGAGGATAGCTTCGACGGCGAGATCCGCTTAGACGAACCGCTTTCCAAACATACGAGCTATCGCATCGGCGGCCCTGCGCGCGCCTATATCCTCGTGAATTCGCCAGCGGCTCTTTCGGCGGCGCTCACTGCTTGCAAAGCCGACGAATGCCCCTGGGTCGTTGTGGGCAAGGGGAGCAATCTTCTCGTTTCCGACGCAGGCTTCAAGGGTGCGGTCATCGTGCTTGCCGGTGAGTTCAGGAACTGGAAGTTCGACGAAGAGAACGCACGCGTGGTCGTGGGTGCCGGTACCACCTTGTCTCGCCTGGTCCAAGAAGTCTTCCATCGGGGATATAGCGGCATGGAATTCGCGGTCGGAACTCCGGGAAGCGTGGGTGGCGCGGTACGCATGAACGCAGGGACGAAAGACGATTGGATCGGATCGCGTGTGGTATCCGTTACCACGTTCGCACCTGATCAGGGCTTGAAGCGCTATGCGCCGAGCGACATCGAATGGGCTTATCGCTCCACGTCGTTTGCGCCCGACGAGATCATCGTCGAAGTCGAACTGCAGCTTACCCCAGCGCTCTCAGGCAACATCCACGATAAGATGCGTACGCTCCTTGAGCGGCGCAAAGCCTCGCAACCGCTCGAATACCCTTCTTGTGGAAGCGTGTTCAAGAATCCCGAAGATGCTTCAGCCGGCGCTCTTATCGATGAAGTGGGGCTTAAGGGGAGTATGTGTGGAGGCGCACAAATCTCGGAAAAACATGCTAATTTTATTGTGAACAAGAACAAGGCTTGCGCATCTGACGTGCTTGCGCTCATCAAGCGCGCACAAGAAAAGGTGAAGGAACACTATGGCATCGAACTTCAACCGGAGGTCAAATTCCTTGGGTTCGAAGAAGAATTCAAGAGCTGATAAGACCTCAGCCTTGCCTTCTTCGGTCAAGGGACGTCCGAGCCAGGATCGTTCGGTGCGCATGCCTCAGAACAATCGTGCAGGCGCCAAGAAGCAAACTGCCGCTCGACCTCCACAACGGCGTGTTTCGCACAGCGCTTATCGCGATGCGAACGTATCGCTTCCTTCTAATCGCGCGCGCAATACCCGTCCTGCTCCCGTCTCTTCGCATGCGAATTCGCGGCGCACGTCAAGCTATGGTTCGAGCCTTCCTAATGTCGATAGCAGTTATCTTGCAGGGCAGGGTTCACGCGCACAGGGAAGAGGATCAGCGCGTCAGACGTATCGCAACGAGCCATTGCGCTCAGTGAGTGTTTCTCAGGTGCGTTCGAATCGGCGTCAAACCCAGCAGAAGAAATCGCGCAAAGGACTCATCATCGGCATTGTGGTGGTGATCATCGTGGCGGTGCTCGCGATAGGACTCTTCATCCTGAGCCGCACGGACTTGTTCCCGGTGAACAAGATCACCGTTTCGGGTGTTCATCATCTTACCGACCAGGAGACCGCGGAGCTTGCAGCGGTGCCTGAGGGAACGACGCTGCTCAATGTGGATGCGGGTGGCATCGAAGGGCGTCTTGAATCGAATCCCTGGGTCTTGGATGCTTCTGTCGAGCGCCATTTCCCCGACACGCTTAACTTGAACATCACCGAGCGCGATATCGTGGCGGTGGTCGATGTGGTGATCGACGACAACGACAACCAGCAAACCTGGGCGCTCGCCTCGGATGGTACGTGGCTCATGCAGATCCTCGACCGCAACAGCGAAGAGGGTCAGCAGCTCGCGCCACAGGTCTACGAAGATGTCGATGCAGCGCTGCATATCTCGAGCGTGCCGTACGGTGCCGTTCCTGAGGCTGGTTCGCAATGCAACAATCCCAACATCTCGAACGCCCTTGCTATCATCGATGGCATGTCGACCGAGCTTGCCGACCAGGTGAAGTCGGTCTCTGCGGCGAGCTCTGATTCAACCGCACTCACCTTGAACAATGGGGTCGAGATCGCATTCGGTGATTCATCGGACATTCGCGATAAAGAGCGCGTCTGCCTGGAACTCATGCGTGAGCACCCTGGCAAGATCGCTTATATCAACGTGCGCACGGTGAATAAACCGATCTGGCGTGCAGTTTAGTTACATTTGAGCAGTTTATTGTTTTCAATCAATCGGCTCTTGTGTACAATTAATCCAAGTATTCGCGGGTAGGCATTCCCGTACGTATGATTTTTAAATATTGAAAGCGGGCATGTTATGCAACAAATATTAGGCGCTGATAATCTTGCAGTCATCAAGGTTGTAGGAGTTGGCGGCGGCGGCACGAACGCGGTCAACCGCATGGTTGAAGCGGGCGTGCGCGGTGTTGAATTCATCGCAGTGAATACCGATCGCCAGGCGCTGCTGCTCTCTGATGCAGACAAGACCATCCACATCGGCGAAGAGCTTACGCGCGGTTTGGGTGCAGGTGCGAATCCTGAGATCGGTTGCCAGGCAGCAGAGGAATCTCGCGCAGAGATCCGTGAAGCGCTCGCTGATGCTGATATGGTGTTCGTTACTGCTGGCGAAGGCGGCGGCACGGGCACGGGCGCTGCACCAGTCGTTGCCGAGATCGCCCGTGAAGAGATCGGCGCACTTACCGTAGGCATCGTCACGAAGCCCTTCAGCTTCGAAGGCCGTCTCCGTCGCAACCAGGCAGAGCAGGGCATCGACTTCCTTTCCATGAAGGTCGACACGCTCATCGTCATCCCGAACGATCGCTTGCTCGAGATCGTCGACAAGAAAACTAGCATGCTCGATGCGTTCCGTATCGCAGACGATACGCTGCGTCAGGGCATTCAGGGCGTTACCGACCTCATCACCATCCCGGGTCTCATCAACCTCGACTTCGCGGATATCCGCACGGTCATGAAGGACGCGGGCACGGCTATGATGGGCATCGGCATCTCTTCGGGCGAAGCACGTGCGCTCGATGCAGCTCAGCAAGCTATCAACTCCAACCTGCTCGAAACTTCCATCGCAGGTGCTTCCCGCATCCTCTTCTCCATCGCGGGCGGTCCGAGCCTTGCGCTTTCCGAAGTGGACGAGGCAGCGCGTGTGGTCGAAGCCGTGGCCGATGAGAACGCGAACATCATCTATGGCCAGATCGTCGATCCGGAAATGCAGGAAGAAGTGCGCATCACGGTCATCGCGACCGGGTTCAAAGCGAACACTGCGCAATCTGCCATGGATTTCTCGCGCAAAGATAACGTATTCAACTCCACTACGCCGCGCAATGGTGCGCAGCAAAACCAGGTTCCTCAGCAGACGCAGAGCACCTATCAGCAGCTCTACTCCAACGAGCCGCGTTTTGCCGACGAGGATTACATCCCCGATTTCCTGAAGCGCCAGTAAGCGCACAAGAGAGACGCACACATTGCGTCTCTGCCTGAAAGGTTCGTTATGACAGCCCTCATCTTGCCACGACCAACGCTCGATGAGGGCTGTTTTGCGTCTGTGCCTGTTTTCACCGATGAAGCGCTCTTCGAAGCGTGCGGCGTGCGCATCGCGTTCACTATGCGCGAAGGCGGCGTGAGCGAAGGGCCTTATGCTTCGCTCAATCTGGGTTCGCATGTACAAGACGATCTTGATAAGGTGCTCCAGAACCGTGCATTGCTCTTCTCTGCGCTGGCCCCTTCACTTGAGGAATCCGAACAGGCGCTTATCGTTCCAAAACAAGTGCACGGCAATACGGTGCTTACAGTTGGGGCGGCACGTGAGGTCGCTCGCGTACAGCGGGCAGCAGCTGAAGGCGCCGATGGGATCATCGTTTCCGCGCATGAGGTGGGAGCGCTCCTGTGCTTTGCTGATTGCATGCCGGTTATCATCGTGCTGCCTACGGGCCGTTTCGCGGTCGTGCATGCAGGCTGGCGCGGTATCGAGAACGAGATCTCAGCGAAAGCGCTCGGCCTCATGCTCGACCAAGAGTGCCAGGAGCACGGCTTTAGTCGAAGTGAGCTTGCAGCCCAAACCAATGTCTATATCGGCCCTTATATCCATCGCGAATGCTTTGAAACGGGCGCAGATGTTCATGCCCTTTTCGTTACGAAGTTCGGTGAGGAGTGCCGTTTCAATGAGACGCATATCGATCTGGGAGCCGCCTTGCGCGTTCAGCTTATTGCGCGCGGCATCGACCCTGCGCGTATCTGCGATCTGGGCTGTTGTACGGTATGTGAGAATGATCGTTTCTTCTCCTTCAGAGCGCAAGATGGCGTGTCGGGTCGCCACGGTGCGTTCGCGATCCGTCTCTAACGTCGTTTACGGTTCAGCAGCATGCCCACGCCCTTTTCTCGGGTGCGATATAGTAGGATAAAGACGATACGCAACTTCGAAGGAGCATCCGGTATGTCAACAAAAGAGCGGTATGAGCGTGTGCGTGCTGAAGTGGATCGAGCCTGTGAAAAGGCAGGTCGCAACCCGCATGAAGTGTTGCTGCTCGCAGTTTCTAAGACTGTCGACCTCGACCAGGTGCAGGAGGCTATCGAAGGTGGTGCGCATGCATTCGGCGAGAACCGTCCCGATGAGCTTCTGCGCAAGCGCGCGGCGTTTCCCCAAGAGACGTGGCATTTCATCGGCAATATCCAATCGCGCCGCATTCACGATATCGTTTCTGCTGCAGACCTCATCCATTCGGTGTGCAAAGCAGAGCATCTTCCCAAGATCGATAAGGCAGCGGCAAAGCTCGATAAGGTTCAGCCCGTCTTGCTCGAAGTGAATGTTTCAGGTGAGGAATCTAAGAGCGGCTTTCGTCCTGACGAGGTGTATGAGGTTATCGCGCAGGCGGCGGATCTTTCGCATGTGCGCATCCAAGGGCTCATGACCATGGCGCCGCGTGCCGATGAAGAGGCGATCGAGCTATCCTTCGGTGGGCTTGCGAAACTGCGCGATGAATTGCAGGCGCGCCTTGATCAAGCAGGCGTTGATGTCACGCTGTCTGATATTTCTATGGGTATGACCGAAGACTGGCCTCAAGCAGTCGAGCGAGGCACTACTATAGTAAGGGTTGGACGAGCGATATTCGATCCCTCGTTCGAGTAGGACAGAGAGTCGTGTGCTTCAGTTGGTGGAGCGCAAGGCTTGCAAAGGAAAGGCTTTATGGATTTTCCCAATCCTTCAAAATCTGCAGGAAGCTTCGTTGAAAGCATAAAAGGCAAACTCAACTTCGGGTCGCGAAATGCCGATAAGGACGATTACGCGCAAGAAGAGTACGATTACGAAGATTACGCTTACGACCCGAATTTCGACGATTATGGCGAATATGGTTACGATGAATCGTATGCGGTCGACTCTTATGGCGATTCCTATTCCGATACGTACACCACGCGCGATCCTTATCGCACGCGTCCGGCGCGCCTTGTCTCACTTGACGATATCAAGAGCACGACTTCGGCCTATGGGGTAATGACGCCTGAACAGCCGCGGAATTATAGCGTGCCTACCTCGTCGTCGGTCCCGGGATATCTCTCCAATACGGCGGATTCCCGTTTTGGCACGCGCTCGAGCAGTCGCGTGAGTGTGAGCGCCGATCTCGATTCCGACCCAGCCGATACGATCGGTTTCGATCGACCTGAAACGGCGTATCGCGATTTCGTTTCGCCGTATCAGCGTCAAGATGCAGCGAAGACTTCGGTGATGCCCTCTACGGGGTCGAGCGGCCTTGATGGCCTGTTCGCTTCGACCGATCCTTCCGCATCGAGTCCTGCTCCTACCAATCGCACTTCGAGCGTTGGTGGGCATTTCACCCGTAAGGTAGAGATCTTCGAGCCGAAGAACTTCGAAGAAGCGGTCAATATCGTCACCATGCTCAAAGAGGGGAGCGTGGTCATCTTGAACCTCAAGTATGTGAACGCTGGCCTCTCGAAGCGCATTCTTGATTTTGCGTTCGGCGCGGTCGCAGCGCTCGATATGCAGATCACCTATGAAGCACCGCAGGTGTTCTCGATCATAAAGGACGGGAAGCTCACGCTCGTTGAGCGCGATCAACTGCGCCTCAAGAAGGTGCTCTAGCGTTTTTTGATCGGCCGCTTCGCCGAGAGGGTCGGCCTGGTCGTGGATAAGGAAGGAAAGGATACAACGTGAGCTGGCAGTACATTCTCATTTCGCTTTCAGATGCCTACAGTTTCGTCATCGTTATCTATGTTCTGCTCTCGTGGTTCCCGATGGGTGGCATCATTGAGGAGATTCGCAACGCCCTTGGTAAGATCTGTGATCCTTTTTTGAATCTTTTTAAACGACTTATCCCCCCTATTGGTGGGATGGTGGACATTACCCCTATTATCGCGTTACTTGTGTTACAGTTCGGGGTGCGATTTATAGTATCATTGTTCTAAAGCGCGCATATTTACCAGGCAAGAGAGGTTGTTATGGCGATTACATCCGAGGATATTCAGCAGCAGAGTTTCAAGATCGAGCGTCGTGGATACGATGTCGATGAAGTAGATGTCTTCCTTGAGCACGTTTCCGATGAGATCGATGCGCTCAACGATGAAATTGCCCACCTGCGTGCCCAGCTCGCTGAGGCCAAGAGCGCGCCGGCTAGCGCGAATCAGCAGCAACAAGCAGCGCCTTCTTCGGAGGATTCAGCTGCCCTTGCTGAGAAGGACGCACGTATCGCAGAGCTCGAAAGCCAGCTTGGCGAGCGCAAGAGCGAAGACAATGCTATCGCGCAGGCGCTCATCATCGCGCAGCGCACGGCCGACGAGATCGTTTCAAAGGCGAAGACCGATGGCGAGAACATCCGTCGTAACGCCGAAGAAGAAGGTCAGCGCATTCTCGATAAGGCTGATGGCGAAAAGCAGCGCATCATCGAGCAGATCAGCGAACTCACGGTCAGCCGCGAGAAGGTGCGTGAGCAGTATCAGGAGATGCTCAAGGACTTCATCGCTGCTTCCACGAAGCGTCTCTCCGAGATCGGTGGCGACAATACGTCCGATATCGTTATTCCTGAAGGCTTGATCGATGAAAATGCGCAGGCTGAACCTGCTGCAAAGAAATGGTCTCCTTCTCCTTCAACTGCAACCTACACCACGCCCACGGTCAATCCTGCTGTTGCTAGCCCGGCACCTCCGAAGCCCTCGCAGTCTTCGAAGGATCTTTCCGGCTACGGCGATGCGGATGATTCCTTCACCTTCGATGAGATCGACTAAGGTCTCATGGCTGGTCAACCCTATAAACTTGCACTACGTCTCACGCCCCGTTCGGGGCGTGATGCTGTTTTGGGCATAAAAACCATCGAAGGCTTGGACGAGGTGCAGGCCTGCGTGATCGCGCCGCCCGATAACGGTAAGGCGAACAAAGCGCTCTGCAAGCTTATCGCTTCTGAGCTGGGGATAGCGAAATCGAAAGTGGAGGTGGTGCAAGGGCAGACAAGCCGCCACAAGCGCCTCGCCATCGATGCCCCCGAACCCCTCATCACCGCTTGGCTTTCCGAGCTGCCTGATCTTTAGCTTTTATAAAGAAAGGGGAGTGAGTCTATAAGCCGGGTTCTGTGATCGGCAACCATTTATCTCGACTTCCTGTTACCAAGAAGCTCTAGCACGCAACCCGAATGCACGGAAAGGCAACCGTATCGCACTCCTATTTGCGCTTGCTTCAGATGGGGTTTACCAAGCCATACTGTTACCAGCATGCTGGTGCGCTCTTACCGCACCGTTTCAGCTTTTCCACAGCCTGAGGCGCCTCAGCACATCATCTCAGCGTTCAGGATTCACTCACAGCGCAGCCAAGGCTGCTCGTTCATCCTTCACGCAGATCTGAAGCGCTGAATGCGCCTCAGAATCAACCGACATCGCAGGGGAATACCTGCTGATGATGTCTTGAGACGTCTCAGACCAGGAGTTTTCTTTTCTGTGGCACTATCCGTCGGGTCACCCCGCCCAGCCGTTAGCTGGCATCTTGCCTTTTGAAGCCCGGACTTTCCTCACCGCACGCGGCGCGGTTGCCCGACTCACTCCTATGGTATTCTAGCAAACATCACCAAAGCGCGAAGGAGCATCATGCATTCTTGCTTGTTGGTAGGGGGCGCACCTACTGAACATAAAGGTCTCGATCTTGTTCTCAAGAATTTCATGTTCGATGCGATCATCGCGGTCGATGCAGGGTATGCAGCGCTTGTAGAGCGTGGGATCGCACTGCACCATGCCTTCGGCGATTTCGATTCGCTCGGGTTCGTTCCGCAAGAAGCGGAAGGTGGCGTGTGCGTTCACCCTTTCGATCCCCACAAAGACTTCACCGATATGGACCTTGCGCTCAACTTCGCGATCGATGAAGGATTCACGCATATCGTCATGTGTGACGGCCTCCATGCGCGTCTCGATCATTCGCTCGCTAACCTGCAGTTGATGGCAGCTGCTGCGCGCAAAGGTCAGCGGGTGTGGGGCGTTACCGAAGAAGAAGTTGTCGTTGCGCTCGATGCTGAAGGCGAATTGAATCATCTTGAGATCGCAGCAGGCTCACAAGGGATCTGTTCAGTGCTCGCGCATTCCGATAGCGTTTCAGGAGTCTATGAGACAGGCTTGGCATACGGTCTTGAAGATGCTCGGCTTACGAACTGCTTCCCGCTGGGTATTTCGAATGAGCTTACCGGTCAGGCTGCGCGTATTTCGTTAGAAGAGGGAAGCGTCTGGATCTTTCTTCCACTAAGCGAGCTCAAGGGTATCTCATACGCTGGAGAATCCTTCATTAAGTAAGAACAAGGGTTGCGTGAGCAGTCATAGTGCACGAACGCAACGAGGCGCAGCATAGCAGCCTTGTTCGCGCTAAGCACGAGGTGAACGAGCTAATCCGTTTTTGCAGAACCAGCAGGAATCGTGCCGCTTCCAGATTTCCAGCCGCATATGACCAGCACGATCGAGAGCGCGAGCATGACCGTAAGCGGCAAGAACCATGACCCTGATAGATCGACGAGCAGTCCGAGACAGGCCGGACCGATAGCTGCCATAAGGTAGCCGAATGTTTGCGAGATGCTGGAGAGCTTCGAGGAATCTTCGGGGTTCTCGGTGCGCACGCCGAAGTAATACATGCACAAACAGAAGGGCGCACCCAGTGCGAAGCCTACGATAACGGTAGCTACGATCGCTGTTGCATCGGCGTTCACGAAGAAGAGCGCCACGATGCCGATCACGCATATCATCCCAATGCTCGCACCGAACAAGCGTTGTCGCTTGAGGCGTTGGGCGATAGGCGGAACGAAGATCGTGCAGGGAATGCCCACGATAGGGAAGAGGGCAACGCAGGTGGTGATCGCTGATGAGCTCACGCCGCCTTCAGTAAGAATAGCGGGGAGCCAGGCTACGAGACTGAAGAAGAGGATCGATTGAACGCCGAAGAGACCCGTTATCCACCAGGTGAGAGATTGCTTCAAGAGGTGCTGGCTGATCAGGTTCGCAGGATGTAGGCGAAGCACTCGACGCTCGGGTGCGTTCTTCGTCGATCTCATCATGCAGCGCGCTGCGATCCAGAGGAGAAGTGCGATCGCGGCGAAAGGAACGACCATCGTCAAGACCGTGCGCCAGTCGGAAGAGGCGGCGACGAGCGCGGAGCTGAATCCCGCGATGCCTCCAGCGAAGACGCTGATGGTGGTGGTGTAGAGGGCGGTCATCACGCCTACATGGGCAGGAAAGTTGTCACGCACGACCGAAGGCAGCAGCACGTTTCCTGAAGAGATGCCGAACCCGAGAAGGATCGTGCCGAAGAAAAGACCGAACGGACCAGCGAACGAGCGCAGAAGGATCCCGATGATGATCGCCGTGCAACCAAAAGCAAGCACGCGACTTTTCCCAAAGCGTTCCGATAGTGCGCTCATGAAAAGTGCTGAGGCAGCGAACGCAAGAAGGGGAAGCGTGGTCACCAGGCCCATCGCTGCAGACGAAAGGCCAAGATCGTTTTGCACCTCAACGCACAGCGCACCCATCGAAGTGATAGGAGCACGTAGAACTGCAGCAGTGAACACGATCGCTAAGGCAACGACAATAAGGAAACGCTTATCCGCTTTGAAGCGCGGCCGATTCTTATCCATATTTCTGCGATGGAACATCATGGTTATCCATGATACGGCATGCACAACAATTTGGTAGCGCGATCAATGCCAGCCGAAGGTGCATCTGAATGAGCTATACTTTCACGTAGTGGTTTGAGATGCCACGATTACATACGGGGAGCTTGCGCGTTGCAGGCTGAGAGGGAGCGGTGCTCCGACCCGATGAACCTGTCTGGATAATGCCAACGAAGGGAATGCGATCATGACGATCACGCAAATCGATGCCGCTCGGCAAGGAATCATCACTGATGCAATGAAGCGCGTTGCAGAGAAGGAGCGCAAGGCTCCTGAAGAGATCCGCGCATGTGTTGCGGCAGGGACTATTGCGATTCCAGCGAATATCAATCATAAGAATCTCGATCCTGAGGGTGTGGGCACGGGCTTGCGCACGAAGGTCAACGTTAACCTAGGGATCTCAGGCGACCTGATCGATCCCGAAGTCGAACTTGAGAAGGTTCGTGTGGCGCTTGAGCTGGGCGCGGAAGGAATCATGGACCTGTCGAACCATGGCAAGACCCAGGAGTTCCGCAAGCAGCTGCTCGAGATGGCTCCCGTTATGATCGGCACGGTGCCCATGTACGATGCGATCGGTTATTTAGAGAAGGCGCTCATCTCCATCACGCCGCAGGACTTCCTTGATGTGGTGCGCCGTCACGCTGAAGACGGCGTGGATTTCGTGACCATCCATGCAGGCATGAACAGGCGCGTGATCGAATCGTTCAAAGAGACGGGGCGTTTGATGAACATCGTCTCGCGCGGCGGTTCGCTCATCTTCGCTTGGATGGAAGCAACAGGCAACGAGAATCCGTTCTACGAATACTACGATGACGTGCTCGAGATACTGCATAAATATGATGTGACGATCAGCATTGGCGATGCGATGCGTCCCGGTTGCGGGTACGATGCTACCGATGCTGGGCAGATCGCTGAGTTGATCGAGATCGGCAAGCTCACTAAGCGCGCGTGGGATGCGGGCGTTCAGGTTATGGTCGAAGGTCCGGGCCATATGGCTATCGATGAGATCGCGGCCAATATGAAGCTGCAGAAGCGCCTCTGTCATGATGCGCCGTTCTATGTGCTCGGACCGCTGGTCACCGATATCGCACCAGGTTATGACCACATCACGGCTGCTATTGGTGGCGCGGTGGCCGCGAGCAGCGGTGCGGACTTCCTTTGTTACGTTACGCCAGCTGAGCATTTGCGCCTTCCCGATGTGAATGATGTGCGCGAAGGGTTGGTGGCTACGAAGATCGCGGCACATGCGGCAGATATCGCCAAGGGAATTCCCGGTGCGCGTGATCGGGACAACCGTATGAGTGATGCGCGCAGGCGCTTCGATTGGGAAGAGATGTTCGATCTGGCGCTCGACCCGGTCAAGCCGCGCGAATACTTCGAGAGTGCACCGCCAACGAACGAGGAATCATGCACGATGTGCGGCAAGATGTGTGCGGTTCGCACAGTCAATACCATCATGGATGGTCTCGTGATCGACCTTGGTGACGAATACTAGTCGCATGCGAACGTGGAGCAAAGAAGAGATTCGCGATGCCTTGAGGCTCTATGCGGTTACGGACCGTTCATGGCTTCGGGGGCGTAGCTTCAGGGAGGTCTTGCAAGAGGCTCTTTCTGCAGGCGGGATCACCTGTGTTCAGCTTCGTGAAAAACACGCCGCGCCTGAAGAGAAAGAGGCGCTTGCGCGCGAGGCGCAGGCGTTGTGCGCACAAGCTGGCATACCGTTTCTGATCGATGACGATGTCGAGCTCGCTTTGCGCATTGGTGCAGATGGCGTGCATATCGGACAGGATGATATCCCCTGTGCTGAGGCGCGTCGTGCGCTTGGCGACCAGGCCATCATCGGCGTTACGGCGAAAACGCTCGAGCAGGCGCGCAAGGCGGAGGCTGAAGGTGCCGACTATCTGGGGGTAGGCGCGGTGTTCCCAACGTCGACGAAGCAAGACACGTGGACGATCGATCATGAGGTATTGCGGCAGATTTGCGTCGCGGTTTCGATCCCCGTGGTAGCTATTGGAGGGATCACGGCAGACAATGCGCGTGAACTTGCGGGGACGGGCATTGCAGGTATTGCGGTGGTTTCAGCGATCTTCGCGCAGGATGATCTGGCAGGTGCGGTCAAGCGTTTGTCGAAGGTGGCAGAAGCGCTTTGAGGCTCTGCTGGGCGAAAAAGGCAGCGCACTAGGTGATTATTCAAGAGTAGGGATGAGGGTGTTATGAAGAGCGTAGTGACCATAGCGGGTTCGGATTCGAGCGGGGGCGCAGGCATCCAGGCAGACCTGAAGACCATGACGGCGCTGGGGGTGTATGGTCAATCGGCCATCACGGCGCTTACTGCGCAGAACACCATGGGCGTGTTGGGAGTGCAAGAAACCACGCCCGGATTCCTTGCCGAGCAGATCGAGGCGATCTTCGCTGATATTCGCCCTGATGCGGTCAAGATCGGCATGGTGGCGAATACTGCGTTGATCAAGACCATCGCAGAATCGCTACGTGCTTACCGGGCGGAGAACATCGTGCTCGATCCTGTGATGATCGCGACGAGCGGGGCATCGTTGGCAACTGACGATGTGGCGCAAAGCTTGGTTCGTGAACTGTTCCCGCTGGCAAGTGTGGTCACGCCCAATCTGATCGAGGCAGAGGTTTTCAGCGGAATCGCAATCATGCAACCGCAGCAGATGGTAGAGGCAGCGCGCGCTATTCAGGCGCTTGGTGCGCGCGCGGTGCTCGTGAAGGGTGGCCATCTTGAGAGCTTCGGGAGCGGGGAAGAACCGGTGCGTTTATACGTTTCAGGATCAGAGATGGTGAGCGATCACGTTTTCGAATCAGGACAAGCATACGATCTGCTGCTCACTGAAGACGGCACGGAGTTCTGGCTTCGCGAGCCGCGCATCGAAACGCAGAACACGCATGGTACGGGCTGCACGCTCTCCTCGGCGATCGCGTGTTATTTGGCACAAGGTTGCGAGCTTGTCGATGCGGTGAAGCGCGCGAAGTTCTATCTGACCCAAGCACTTGCACATGATTTGCAGCTCGGCAGCGGCCACGGTCCCGTGAACCACGGTTGGCACCTCGACACCGTTATAGATGACAAACTACCCGGGTAGTTTGTCATCTTTTGTGAAAGCTGAGGGCGAAGGCGAGGAGCGCATCGTGATCGAGGGACAGGCGCTCTTCGACTACCTCTTGAAACGCTGCTTCGAGCGCTTCGCCGATAGCGGGACCTTCGGGAATGCCCGCTTCGATCAGGTCCTTGCCCGAGAGAGGCAGATCGCGCAGCGAGAACACTTCATCTTCAGCGATCATCTCGTCGAAGAGCGCTTCGAGCTCATTGATCTCGTTCACGCGCTCGTGGTATTCAGGCGCTTGCGCGAGCGAATCGGCGCGCATCAGATCGCACATGGTGTGGAAGAGATATTCCTTATTCTCGAGCTTTGCATACAGTCGGCGAATCGACTTCTTCGTGGGCGCTGGGCGTGTATCGTGATAGCGCACGAGTAGGGCAAGATCGCTCGTGAATGCGCGCGAAAAGTGCAGCCGTTTCGCGATGCTGTGCAGGTGCTCAACGCTCACCTTTGGATGGCCATACATGTGGCCCACGCCTTCTTCATCGGTGAAGAAGGTATCGGGCTTGCCGATATCGTGCAAGAGCGCTGCCCAACGTGCGAGCGGGGTGGCGGGCGAATAATGCACTACCCACGCAGTGTGCTCGTAGACATCGTAGATGTGATACTTCGTCTTCTGGTCGAGGCCCTCCATGGCGATGAGCTCAGGTAGCACCACATTCAGGATCGCTGCGTGCTCCATAAGCACCTGGTAGACGTTTTCGCCGCAAAGAAGCTTGGTCAACTCGTCTTCGATGCGCTCACCAGCGATCAAGCGCAGGTCTTCGCGTTGATCGAGCGCAGCATGAGCGGTTTTCGGTTCCAGGGTGAAGTCGAGCTGGGACGCAAAACGCAGCGCGCGTAAGATGCGTAGCGCATCTTCGGAAAAGCGCGCATTCGCATCTCCTACGCAACGGATCATTCTTCCGTGCAGGTCGGTCTGGCCACTGAAGGGATCGAGGATGCCGCGTGCCGGATGGAACGCCATCGCGTTCACGGTGAAATCGCGGCGGCCTAGATCTTCTTCGATCGAGTCGGTGAAGATGACCTCCGAAGGATGACGATGGTCGAGGTAGGCACCTTCGGTTCGAAACGTGGTGATCTCGAGTGCAGTATCATCTGCAACCACCGTGATGGTCCCATGCTTGGTGCCGGTCTCATGCGCTGCGTAGCCCGCAGCAACGCAGAGCTCTTTCACCTGCTGCCAAGGAGCAGCGGTAGTGAGATCGAAATCGTGAAGCGGGCGCTCGAGCAAGAGGTCGCGCACGAAGCCGCCCACCAGCCAAGTCTCGTAACCTGCGGATTCAAGCAGGTTGATCACCGAGACGACGCACGGAGGTATCAGCTTGTTCGCGCGCGCAAGCGTTGTGTCTTCGAGTGACGAAGACCGATCGTGCGACCGGCCTTCGTTCTCATTCGAATGGATATGTGGCACGCTTTGTTCGTGAGACATCGGCTGCCGTTCGTCGGTTAGCGACCCGTCCAGACAGGCTTGCGCTTTTCGGCGAATGCGACCTCGCCTTCGTGGGCGTCTTCGCTCGCGCGCGTGATCTTCTCGTATTCTTCGAGCACTTCCCAACCGGGAGATGGGTAGATGAAGTTCGATCCGAAGGACTCGATGACGGTCTTTTTGCTGTATTTGATGGAAAGAGGAGCACCGAGCGCGATCTTCTTTGCCAGTTCAACGGCCTTATCGACCACCTGATCATCAGGCACCACGTAGTTCACTAGACCCCATTCATTGGCTTTTTGTGCCGAGATAGGCTCTGCTACCAGCAGCAGCTCCATAGCGAACTTCATCGGAATCTGCTGAGCAAGGCGAAGAAGCGTGCCACCACCAGCGGCAGTAAGGCCGACACGAGGCTCAGGCAAGCCGAAGATCGATTCATCGGAAGCAACAGCCAGATCGCATGCAGCAACGATTTCAACGCCGCCACCTAATGCTTTGCCGCGTACGGCTGCGATGAGCGGCTTATCGAAGTAGCGCTTCGTGCACGCAGCGAAGCCCCATTTTTCGCGACCCTCGGGCATTTCCCAGGCATCTTCTGCCAGCTCTTTCAGGTCAGAGCCTGCACAGAAAACGTGCCCGTTATTGGTGAGCACGCAAGCGCGCAGTTCGTCGTTCTTATCCCAGTAGTCGAGCGCATCAGAGAGCTCTTTGGTCATAAGGTTGTTGATGGCATTACGTGCTTCTAAGCGGTTGAAGGTGATGATGAATACGCCGTCGCGCTCTTCGGTCAGGATGGTTTCGAATTCCATAGATCCCCCTTAATCTTTCCCCTTGGTTTAGTTTAGTGCATTTGTTTCTATTGGATCTTTCTAATCGTATGTTTTTTGACCAAGATGTGACATCTGGCAGGGCGCTCGATAAAACCACAGCTCGTTTTCAATTCTTGTTTTCTTGGTGGGAGCTGCTCGCTTTTCGCTACTCTTTTGATGAACAGCGCTGGATGTGGGATGCCTGCAAGCTCCCGCATCGAAGCCGATCTTGTGTTCAGGAGGAACAAGCGATGCCAACATTCAAGCAGTTGATGAAGCTTGCCCAAGTGACCGTCAACGATAAGACCTCTGGCAAGCGTGCGAAAGAGATACTCGAGATCGTGCACAAGGACCAGGTTCTTCACGGCATGGATCCTCAAAAGGCCGTGCGCTTCTTGGAGGATCTGGGTCCCACTTACGTGAAGATCGGGCAGCTTGCTTCGAACCGTGCCGACATCTTGCCCAAGGATTATTGCGAGGCCTTCGCCGAGTTGCGTAGCAATGTCGATCCGCTCGACTTCGCCACCGTTATCGCGTGCATCGAGGAAGACTTCGGTCATCCCTGGAATACCGTGTTCGCATCGATCGAAGAGAAGCCACTGGGTTCTGCCTCGATCGCACAGGTGCACAAGGCCACGCTCTTGGATGGCTCGGTAGTGGCAGTGAAGGTTCGTCGCCCAGGGATCAAGGAGGAGATGGCTGAAGACTTGACCCTGCTGCGGCATCTTCTGACGTTCGCTGAGGTTGGCACTATCGAACATAAAGAGCTGGTAGGAACGCTGGAAGGCCTTTTGACCGAGCTCGAGCGCACTACCGCAAACGAACTTGATTTTACGATCGAGCTCAATAATCTGGTGCAGTTCCACCAGGAGCTTGAAGGAAGCGAGGGGGTCACGTGCCCCTGTCCGTATCCTGAATATTCTTCGGAGTCCATTCTGGTGATGGAGTATGTCTCGGGGCCAGAGATAAACGACCATGCTGCGCTCATCGCGCAGGGCAACGACCTCGACGAGCTTGCGAACCGGTTGGCGCAGAATTACATCATGCAGGTGATCGATGCGGGATTCTTCCATGCCGATCCGCACGAAGGCAACATCATCGTGCGCGACCAGGAGATCGTCTGGATTGATCTGGGCATGACCGGCTCGCTCAATTCCTCTCAGCGGGCGTTGGTGAATCAAGCGTTCGCGGCCATTGCTGCGAAGGACCCTTACGAGCTCAAGGAAGCAGCGCTCGGTCTTACTTCTATCAAGGGGCCAGTCGATCAGGGGCGGCTACTGCAGCAGATGGCAGAACTGCTGAATTCGTACGCGAGCGCCGATCTGGAGGACATCAACATCGGCGAAGCATTCATGGATGTCATCGAGATCCTGCGCTCTCAGAATTTGGTGATCAATCCATCGTTCACCATGCTTGCGCGCGGATTCATGACCATCGAAGGGGTGGTCGCTGATCTTTCACCCACCACGAATATCGTCAAGATCGTATCTGATCATATCCAGAAGAAAACGCTCACCCTCGATGCGATGCTCCAGAAGATGAAGGAGATGGGCATCCAGAGCGCCCGTTCGCTCGATGCGAGCACGAAACTGCCGACCCAACTTTCCCATACGCTCGATATGTTGAACGAGGGGGAGATCAGCCTTGGTGCCGAGATGAACATGCCGAAGGATCTTAAATCGACCGTTTATTCGCTTACGGGCTATCTTGCTTTCGCCCTCATTTCGGCAGGGCTCTTCATCGGTTCGAGCATCATCTGCACGACAGATATGATGCCACGATTCTTAGGCGTGCCGCTGCTTGGGATAGTCGGCTATTTGAGCGCGTTCGTGTTGGGCGTTTATGTAGTTTGGCAGATGATTTACGCGCGGCACAAAACACGCAACGACGAAGACATAAAGTAAGTGCATCGATATAATTGATTCGATTGAAGCATTGGTTCGAGGGGCGCAACAGCGTCTGTGGGCATCACGAAAGACGCGCTCTTGATCGTGAATCGACCAGCTTATTCGTTGCTGGAGAAAGGCCTACGTATGCTCGATGAAATGCATATTGCCAATGTGGCACTCATTCGTGATACCCTTTTTCAACCCTCAAGTGGCATGACGGTGATAACGGGCGAAACTGGCTCGGGTAAGACCGCTTTATTGAATGCGCTCAAGCTTTTGGTGGGCGAACGCGCGAATGCGGGAATGATCCGCGAAGGCGCGGTCGAACTTGCTGTTGAGGGACGCTTTTTCCTTGAAAGTGCTGAGGCTGATGAGCAAGAAGCGCCCGCTGAACAGAGCGGATCTGCCCAACAGGGGGCATCAACTGAACACGGCGGACCTGCCGAACAAGAGATGCGCGTATCCTCCGAGGACGGCACCGTGGTTTGTCGCCGGGTGGGACTCAATGGTCGTTCGCGCGTGACCATCGATGGGTCGCTTGCGGGCGTGAAGGATCTTGCGGCGGGGGTTGGCGCGAGCATCGATCTGTGTGGTCAACATGAGCATCAGCAATTGCTCAATGCCGCGTACCAGCGAAAGCTGTTCGATAGATGGGGTGCTTCGAGTATCGGTCCTGCGCTCGAGCGCTATCAAGAAGCGTTCGATACCTGTGCGGCTGCACAGGCGGAAGTCGAGCGTTTGCAGAAACTGCGCGAGGCGGATTCTGTCGCGCTCGATCGAGCGCGTTTCACCGCCGAGCAGATCGCTGCGGTCGATCCGCAGCCTGGTGAATACGAGGCCCTGCTCCAAGAACTCCCGTTCTATGAGAACGCCGAGATGCTTGCTGGCGAGACACGATCAGCCTATCAGGTGCTCACTGCTGAAGGTGGTGTACTCGAGAAGTTGCAGGATGCCCAGGTGTCGATCGACAAGATCGCAGGTGTTGATGGGACGGTCGAGACGCAGCAGAAAGCGGTGCGTGAAGCGTATTTCTTGCTTGAGGATGTTGGCCATGAGCTTGCGCGCTATCAGGCGAGCATCGATTTTTCGGAAGATGAGCTCGAGGTGCGGCAAACGCGCCTTTCAGCGCTTCAAGGTATCATGCGCGGATATGGTCCAACGATGGATGAGGTCTTCGCAACCTTCGCTGAAGCGAACCAGCTCATCGCTTCTTATGATTCGTGCGACGAATTGCTCGCGGAAGCGAAACAGGCGCGCGAGGAAGCTGAAGATAGGCTTGTTTCGGCGGCTGATGCGCTCGCGGCTGCTCGCGAAGAGGTGGCGCCGCGCTTTTCTGCTGCGGTCACCGCTCAGATGGCTCGTCTTGAGATGGGGAGCGCTTCTTTGGTGGTGGAGCTTCAGGACCTCACGCGCGAAGCGTGGACGCGTTGGGGAACGCAGGCGCTCGATTATCTGTTCGTTCCTGGTGCAGGGCTTTCTCCGCAAAAGCTATCGGCTATCGCCTCAGGCGGCGAGATCAGTCGTGTGATGCTGGCGCTCAAGGTGGTGTTGGGCAGTTGCGATGATGTTGATACGCTCGTTTTCGACGAGATCGATGCGGGTGTTGGAGGCAAGACCGCCCTCGCGTTGGCGGCTGTGCTGAAAGACTTGGCGCAGACGCACCAGCTCATCGTGGTCACGCATTTGCCGCAGGTTGCGGTAGTGGGAGACGCCCATTATCTTGTCGAAAAGCATGAAGCGCCCGAACTTACCACTGATATCCGAGTGCTGTCCGCTGAAGAGCGTGTTGTGGAAGTTGCCCGCATGCTTTCCGGGCGCGTAGACGAAACCTCGCTAGCCCATGCAAAAGAGCTGCTCGCATCTGCTCATTAATACGATAGAGGTTTGTTATGCAACAAGAGTTGATCATCGGATGTCACCTGTCTTCAGGAAAAGGTTATGAAGCGATGGCGAAGACTGCGCAGAGCATCGATGCAAACACATTCGCTTTCTTCACACGCAACCCGCGTGGCGGTGCCGCTAAAGCGATCGATCCTGAAGATATCAAGCGTTTCGAAGAGGCTTGCAAAGAGGCAGGCATCGACAAGATCGTCGCGCATGGCTCCTACACGATCAACCCGTGTTCAGCGAAGGAATCCGTGCGCGAATTCGCCCTTCAGGCGCTCGTGGATGATCTTGCGCGTATGGAGCACACGCCGAACCAGCTCTTCAACATGCATCCTGGCTCGCATACGGGGCAGGGGAGCGAAGTTGGAATCGAGCAGATCGCCGAAACTCTGAATCAAGTGATCACACCCGATCAGACCACCACGCTCCTTCTCGAGACGATGGCAGGTAAAGGATCAGAGGTGGGATCGACCTTCAAAGAGATAGCAGCGATCCGCGCGCGCATGGACTGTCCTGAAAAGGTTGGTGTTTGCCTTGACACATGCCACGTATGGGATGCGGGGTACGATATCAAGGACGATTTGGACGGCGTGCTCGAAGAGTTCGATCGCGTGATCGGTCTCGAGCATCTGAGGGCGCTCCATATCAACGATTCGCTGAATACGTGCGGTGCGCATAAGGATCGGCATGCGCGCATCGGAGAAGGCCAGATCGGTGCAGAGGCGCTCGTGCGCGTTCTCGAGCATCCTGCCTTACAGGGGCTACCGGCTATTCTCGAAACGCCGAACGAGCTTCCTGGTTATGCCAAGGAGATCTCCTTCTTCCGTGAAGCAGTTGGCCAGTAAGAGCAGCGTCAAAAGCAGGCAAAATAAAAGCGGCGTAAAATCAAGCCGCGTTGATGTGAAGAGGCCTCTTTTGTATGCGCAAGCACCCGGAGTAGCACCGCACCCGTTGTTCTGCGGTTGATTCTGCAAGTTTCCTGATTGTTGCTTGCGTATCGCGAATTGATTGTTTACGATGAAAGCGTCTTTTATATCCCCCTCATTTTGCATATCGCGCAGCCTTTGTGCTCGCATACTGCCAATAGGTGTACCAGTCTAAGGAGGACATGGTGAAATTCTTTTTGGATACCGCTGATCTTAAGGAGATCGAGGAGGCGAACAGCTGGGGCGCGATCGCAGGCGTTACCACCAACCCCACGCTCTATTCGCGCGTCGGTGGCAAGCTTTCCGATTTCCACGAGCATATCAAAGCTATTTGCGACATCGTGCAAGGCCCCGTTTCGGCTGAGTCGGTCGCGATGACGCGTGACGAGATCTTCGCCGATGGCAAGAAGCTCCACGCGATCGATCCAGAGCATGTGGTCGTGAAGGTTCCGACCATGATCGAAGGCCTGGCTGCAACGAAGATGCTTGCAGCTGAAGGCATTCCAGTGAACATGACGCTGTGCTTCACGGTGCCGCAGGCGATCCTTGCTGCACGCAGCGGTGCGCGTTATATCTCGCCGTTTGTTGGCCGCTTCGACGATATTTCCGAAGACGGCATTCCGCAACTGGTGAATGTGGTCGAGGCTATGGCGAATTATGACTTTGGCCATGAATGCGAAGTCATCGCAGCATCGATCCGCAGCGCGAACCATGTTACCCAGGCAGCGCTCATGGGCGCCGACATCGCCACTGTGCCCTTCGGCGTGCTGAAGAAGTGCATCGAGCATCCTCTTACCGAGCGTGGTCTCGTTTCCTTCCTGAACGACTGGGAGAAAGTAGCTAACGCATGAGTGAAGACGTGCTCGAGCAGGCCTCAGAAGCTATGACCGAAGAAAAACCGAAGGTAAAGCGAGGCCGTCCTCGTAAAGCGGACGCAGAAAAAGCGGCAGCAGATGCAGCAAAAGCTACCGAAGAAGCGAGCGATTCTCCTAAGCGCAAGCGTGGTCGTCCGCGCAAGAATCCGCTTCCCGAAGAGGCGGCTGCGCCCGCAGCGGAGGCAAAACCTGAAGCAGGTGCTCCGAAAGCGGAAGCACCTGCAGAACATGAGACGTCTGCCAAGCCATCAGGCGAGCGCACGTCCGATCGCTCTGAGCGCAACAGCAATGCCAACAACCGTCGCAATAATCAGAAGAACAACCAGAAGAACCAGGGTAAGCAGAACAATAACAGCCATCGTCGTCAGCGCCGCCAGCATGGCAATAACTACCATCGCGAGCCAGTCGTTCCACAGACCACGCGAGAGGATCTTGAGAAGCTCAAGGTCGCTGAACTGCGTGAAAAGGCCGATGAGCTGGGTGTTGATCACAAGGGCCTCAAGAAGGCCGAGCTTGTCGATGCGGTGCTCGATGCGAGTGTGAAGGCCGAAGGCTTCGTTGAGACTGCAGGCGTGCTCGATATCCTTTCCGATGGGTATGGTTTCTTGCGCACGGGCGGTTATCTGCCCGGGGAGAACGATGTGTACGTGGGTCTGTCGATGATCCGCCGCAACGGCCTGCGCAAGGGCGACTACATCAAAGGAACGGTTCGCCCCGCTCGTCCGAACGAAAAGTACGCAGCGCTACAGGAGATCGAAAGCGTCAACGGCACGCCTATCGCAGAGCTGGGCAAGCGCGTGAAGTTTTCCGACCTCACCCCGGTATTCCCTGATGAACGTCTGGTCATGGAGCATGGCAAGAACACACTCACTGCACGCGTGATCGACTTGTGCTCACCGATCGGCAAGGGTCAGCGCGGCCTCATCGTTTCGCCGCCGAAGGCTGGCAAGACCACCATCTTGAAAGACATCGCTGCTTCCATCACGGCGAACAATCCTGAAGTTCACCTCATGTGCTTGCTCGTCGATGAGCGCCCTGAAGAGGTCACCGATATGCAGCGTTCGATCCGTGGCGAGGTGATCGCCTCCACGTTCGATATGCCGAGCGAGAACCACATCGCCGTTTCCGAAATGGTCATCGAGCGCGCGAAGCGCATGGTCGAAGAGGGCAAGGATGTGGTCATCCTGCTCGATTCGCTCACGCGTCTTGCACGTGCCTACAACCTGGCGCAACCAGCATCGGGCCGCATCCTTTCCGGTGGTGTCGATTCGACAGCGCTCTATCCGCCCAAGAAATTCTTGGGCGCAGCACGTAACATCGAAGGCGGCGGCAGCCTTACCATCTTGGCTTCCGCATTGGTCGATACGGGCTCGAAGATGGACGAGGTTATCTTCGAAGAGTTCAAGGGCACCGGCAATATGGAAGTGAAGCTCGATCGCGCGTTGGCAGACCGTCGCATCTTCCCAGCTATCGATCCGGTCGCTTCTGGCACGCGTCGCGAAGACCTGCTGCTCGATCAGCAAGAAGCGCCGCTCATTTGGGCTGTTCGCAGGGTCCTTGCGAGCCGCAACAGTACGGAGAATGCGATGAACTCGCTTCTGAAGAGCCTGCAACAAACCAATAGCAATCAAGAATTCTTGATCCGCGCCGCTAAGAAGTGGCAAGGTCGTCAATTGGAAGATGTCGAACTCTAAGCTTGTGCGCTCAGAGTGCGAAAGGGAATTCAATGTCTGAAAACTCAGCTACCCCTGAAACAACTTCGCCCACGCCTCCTCCTCCGGCAGGTCAGCCTTATGGCATGAATCAGCCTTATGTCGCAAAACGCGTGAAGAAACGAAAAGGGGTGCGCGTCTGGGTCGTGGTGCTCCTTGTGATTCTTGGCGTTCTTGTCGGTACGCTCGTAGGGAATAACGTCCGCGCCAATCCGTATCTCACATTCCAGGATTCCATTGGCGTGATCGATCTTGATGGCACGATCGGCCAGGATGATGGCGCGAATACGCCCGAAGGACTCCTTGCTCAGCTGCAAAGCGCCGCAAACGATCCGTCCATCAAAGCGGTCGTGCTTCGCGTGAATTCAGGTGGAGGTGCCGCGGCAGCTGGTGAAGAGATGGCGCAGTACGTGAAGGATTTTTCGAAGCCGATCGTGGTCTCGACCGCCTCGGGCAATGCTTCGGCGGCTTATCTCATTTCCTCGCAGGCCGACTATATCTATGCCAATGAAGCCTCGAGCATCGGCTCGATCGGCACGGTCATCCAGGTTACCGATTACTCGAAGTTGCTCGACTTGCTCGGCATCGATGTGCGCACCATCACCTCCGCAGATAGCAAAGATGCTTCGTATGGGAATCGCCCGCTCACTGATGAAGAGGTGAAATACTTCCAAGCTCAGGTCGATCAGATCAACAAGAGCTTCATCGAATCGGTCGCTGAAGGTCGTGGCATGGAGGTTTCTGCTGTTCAGAAGCTTGCTACGGGCATGGCGTTTACGGGTGTCGATGGCGTGGAGAACGGGCTTATCGATGAGATCGGCACGTACAAAGATGCGTGCAATAAAGCTGCTTCTCTTTCTGGCGTAAGCTCATACAGCATCAAGTATCTCGGTACGAACGACCTGGGGCTTGTCGATGTCCTTTCGCTGCTTTTAACAGCAGAGGAGAAACAACCGCAGGAATCAACGAACACGATCTTAGAAGGAGCTTCCACCAATGGACAGCTATCCTAGTCGCAATATCGTTTGGCCGCGTCGTGCGGTCGTGACCGCTGGCATGCCCTACGGCAATAAGCCGTTGCACTTCGGGCATGTTGGTGGCGTATTCGTTCCCGCTGACTGCTTCGCACGCTTCCTGCGCGATCGCATTGGTCGCGAGAACGTATGCTTCGTTTCGGGAACCGACTGCTATGGTTCGCCGATTGAAGAGGGCTATCGCAAGGAAGTGGAAGCGGGAACGTTTTCCGGCACGATCAAGGAATACGTGAAGCGCAATCACGATCTTCAGGCTGAAACGCTCAAGCGTTACGACATCAGCCTCGACATCTACGAGGGCAGCGGGCTAGGACATGCCGGGGAAGTGCAGCACACCATATCCGAGGCCTATGTGAAGCGCCTTTACGATCACGGCTTCCTTCATCTCGAGAGTACCCAGCAGTTCTACGACACCAAAGAAGATATGTTCTTGAATGGTCGCCAAGTGGTGGGGCATTGTCCTGTTCAAGGTTGCAAGAGCGAAAAAGCATATGCTGATGAATGCGATCTGGGTCATCAGTACGATCCTGCTGATCTGATCAACCCTATTTCGTCGGTTTCGGGCACGGTGCCTGAGATGCGCACGGTGAACAACTGGTATTTCGATCTGCCCAGCCTTGCTTACATCGTGAAGGACTATGTCGAAGCGGCTGAACAGGACGAACAGGTTCGCCCGCTCGTTCCTAAGACCATCAAGGAATTCCTCGTTCCGCCCATCATCTATATAAAGGTGGAGCTCTACGATGCTTATGCGCAGATCGTCGATAAGCTTCCTGCGCACGAATACCGCGATGCAGCTAAGGGCAAGCAGAGCTTCGAGCTCGGGTTCGCCTCAGTGGCTGATCGCGATCAGGCGCGTGGCGTGCTCACCGAAGCGAACATTCGCTTTCGAACCGGTAAGGCGCTCGTGCCGTTCCGTATCTCGGGCAATGCTTCGTGGGGCATTCCGTGCCCAGAGATCGATGGCGTGAGCGGTCTTACGATCTGGTGCTGGCCGGAAAGCCTCTGGGCGCCGCTTTCCTTCACCATGGCGCGCAACGACGAACAAGGGTTATCACGCGCGCTCTGGCGTAAGTTCTGGTGCAGCAAGAATGCCCATGTCTACCAATTCATCGGGCAGGATAACCTGTATTTCTATGGCGTTGCCCAGCCTGCGCTCTTCGCTGCGCTCCAGGAAGAAAAGCCTGTGGTGGAAGATGCGCCCGATGGGGAATTGCAGCAGACCAAGCTCATCGCGAACCACCATATCCTCTTCGGCGATAAGAAAGCCTCTTCGTCTTCTGAGGTGAAGCCACCGACGGCAGACGAGTTGCTCGAGTATTACACGGTCGAACAGCTGCGCGCGCATTTCTTGGCGCTCGCGCTCGATCAGAAATCGGTCGGTTTCAAGCCGAAGGCCTTCGAGCAGGATAGCGCCAAGCGCGACGATCCGCGTGTGGCCGACCCTGTGCTCAAGGAAGGAGCGCTGCTCACCAAGGTGTTCAATCGTCTTGCGCGCAGCTGCTTCTACGAGGCACAGAAGAATTTCGAAGGCTACATGCCGCTTGGCCGGGTGAGCAAAGAAGTGCTCAAGAAGGTGTACAACGTGATGTGCGCCTATGAAGAGACTATGTATAGGGTTGAGCTTCATTCAATCATGTCGCAGATGGACGAATTCATCCGCTATGCCAACAAGTACTGGTCGAGCCACATCAAAGAGGCCGATCAAGAGGGAAGCGAAGAGCTGCGCCGCCAGACGCTTATCGATTCGTTCTATCTGCTGCGCATCGCCACGCTGCTCATGCATCCGATCGTGCCGCGTGGCACCGAGAAGATCTGTGATTTCATGAATTTCGATTTCGATGAATTTTTCAGTTGGAACTACGATTTCGACAGCATGGAAGAGCTGTGCAATGCTCACGAACTTGAAGCAAAGCGCCATCGCGTGCGCGATCTTCCCCCTCGCACGGACTTTTTCAGCTTTCATCCCTCACAGAAGAAGTAATGTGCTACTATAGCTAGGCTCATTTCGCACTTGGTCGGAAACCAAGGCACTAGAAGGAGACCAACATGAAAAAAGATATTCATCCCGATTATGTCGACTGCACCGTAACGTGCACGTGCGGCAACACCTTCCAAACTCGCTCAACCAAACCTGAACTCCGCGTCGATATCTGCAACGCGTGCCATCCGTTCTTCACCGGCACCCAGAAGCTCATCGACTCCGGCGGACGTGTTCAGCGTTTTGCTAACAAGTTCGGCACCGCAACCGAGACCGTTGCTGCTCGCGAAGCTGCTAAGAAGGCAGAGCGCGCTGCAGAGGTCGAGGCAATGGAGGCCGCGAAGAAGGCAGATCGCGAGGCTAAGGCTGCTGCTAAGGCTCAGCGTGCTGCTGAATACGCAAAGAAGGCTGCTGCTCAGGAAGCCGCCAAGACAGACGAAGAAGCTGCTGCCAAAGAGGCTGATGAAGCTGGAATCGAGGCTAAGGAAGAAGCTGCTATCGAAGAGGCTGTCGAAGCCAACGAAGCAGCAGAAGCAACCGAAGCACCTGCAGAGGAGAGCGCTGAATAGTCGCTCGTTCGCCTGTAGCGCACCCAAGAACATATCCTTACGACAACATTTTCGTAAGAGGAGTGAAAAGGAAGAGAGTCGCACGTTGGGGCTCTCTTCCTTTTTGTTTCGTGCGTTCTTGTGTTGTACATTCGCGTTTCTCACTATCCTACAAAAGGTTTACGGCTCTTTGGTAGCTTCTGGTAATCTGTCAGAATTGAAGACTGAAATTACAATGAGAGGGAGACAACTATGATCGATAAAAGTGCATTTCGCGATCTATCCTATGGACTCTATATCGTCTCTTCGATGAAAGACGGAAGAGCGGTCGGCTGCGTGGTCAATACCTTCGCTCAGGTAACCTCGGACCCGCCACAAGTGAGCATCGCGATCAACAAGGATAACTACACCACCCAGGGCATCCTTGAAACAGGCAAGTTCGAAGTGAGCGTTGTGTGCAAAGAGGCTTCGATGGAGCTTATCGGCATGTTCGGTTTCCATACGAGCGAGGACACCGATAAGTTCTTAGATTTCGAGGACAGGGAATCTTCACAGGGAATCCCTTACGTTGCTGAGCAGATCTGCGCTCATTTCTCTGTCAAGGTCAAGGAGCAGCTCGACCTGGGTACGCATATCTTCTTCTTGGGTGATGTGGTCGCTGCTGAAAAGGTCGAGCATCTCGAACCGATGACGTATGCCTACTACCACGAGGTGAAAGGTGGACGCACACCAAAGAACGCTTCGGTCTTCTCGAGCGATGAGCTTGAAGCGGATGCAAAAGCGAAGAGCGAAGCTCCTGCGGCTGCAGGCTCTGGTGGTGCGAAGAAGATGCGCGTGGGTTGGAAGTGTCCGATCTGTGGATATATCGAATATGCCGATGAACTTCCACCGGATTATGTGTGTCCGATCTGTGGAGCGCCAGGAAGCACGTTCGAGCGCATCGAGGTCGAGATCGACGAGTAGCCCGTTCGATCATGTGTGTTCGCGCGGCGAGGCTTTTCGTTGCGGCCGTTGCGTCTCACGATTAAAACGTTTCTTTACCGAGCCAGTGCACACCCCGCGCTGGCTCTCCTATATGATAGGGTGACCATCATGATCATAGGGAGGTAGACCATGAATGTTGAATTGCTCCAGTATCCTGAAGATCCCGAGCGTGCTGTCGCGACCGCTGCGCGTTTATGCTATGCGCCGGTTGGAGCAAAAGAGCTCATGGAAACCATGCCTCCTGAGCGCGTGGAAAGCGTGCTCTCTACCATCATGAAGTCGGGCCATTTCTCTACGCTCGAGCACGTGAGCTACACGTTCGCCGTTGATGAGGTGTCACGCGCGCTCACGCACCAGCTGGTGCGCCATCGCCTGGCGAGCTTCAATCAGCAATCCCAGCGCTACGTGAAGTTCACTGATGGGGTAGGCATCGTGAAGCCTGAAACTGTGGCAGAAGACGAACATGCCAATGCGGTGTTCGACGAAGCTATCGACACGATCCTTACTGCATATCAGACTATGCTCGAAGCAGGTATTCCCGCTGAAGATGCGCGCTACATCCTTCCTAATGCGGCTGAGAGCAAGATCGTTATCACGATGAACATTCGTGAGCTTCTGCACTTCTTCGAACTGCGCTGCTGCAATCGTGCGCAGTGGGAGATTCGCGAACTTGCGCATCGTATGCTCGAGCTGGTGCGCCCGACCGCTCCTTACATCTTCAAGGATGCAGGTGCGGGATGTGTGCGCGGTGCGTGCCCTGAAGGTAAAATGACCTGCGGCAATCCTTTCCCTCGCGTGATGCGCGACTAAAGATGACAAACTACCCGGTCGTTCGACATCGGACGTGAAAAGTTCGTGTGAGCGTTCGCTCATTTCTTTCCATTCGTATATGTTTCGTGTATCCTTACGAATCGTATTTGAGCCGCCTGGCTCAAAACATCCCCACGCACGTTAAATCTGGGAAAGGGGCTTCGTGTGAAACTGGTTGTAACCGAGAAGAACATTGCAGCGCAGAAGATCGCTGATCTGCTCGGCGTTGGAAAGCCGAAAGCAGACAAGGTGTATTCGACCCCCGTCTATCGCTTCGAGCGCGATGGCGAAGAATGGGTCACGATCGGTCTGCGTGGACATATCTTAGAGCCGAACTTCGTACCGGCGCTCACCTATAAGAAGCGTGGCGGCTGGATCGGGGTCGATGCTAACGGCGAGATGATCCCTGCCGATCTGCCTACCGATCTGCCAAAACCACCCTTCAAGAAGAAGAAACCGTTCGTTCCTGATGGGGTCGAACTCAACGCTTGGAAGATGGATGCGCTTCCGTATCTTATCTATGCGCCCATCGAAAAGCTTCCGAAAGAGAAGGACATCATCCGTTCGCTCAAGAACCTGGCGAAGAAGGCTGACTCGATCGTGATCGCGACCGACTTCGACCGTGAGGGCGAGCTGATCGGCTCTGATGCGCTCACGTGCATTCGTGAGGTGAACGAAGAGGCGCCGGTCAGTCGCGCACGCTATTCGGCCATCACGAAAGAAGAGATCACCCGTGCTTTCACGAACCTGGTCGAGCTTGATGTCGACCTGGCTCAAGCGGGTGCATCAAGGCAGGACATCGATCTTATTTGGGGCGCGGTGCTCACGCGCTACCTTACGCTCGTGAAGTTCGCGGGCTATGGCAACGTACGCTCTTCGGGTCGCGTGCAGACCCCCACGCTCGCACTCATTGTTGCGCGCGAACGTGAACGTTTGGCGTTCGTGCCTGAAGACTATTGGGTCATCAAGGGTGATTTCAGCCATAAGGACTTGGAGTTCTCGGCGAATCATGCAACTGCGCGATTCAAGGTCGAGAGCGAAGCTGACCAGGTCATGGAGCACGTCGCAGGTGCTACGAGCGCGCGCGTTGCAGCGATCGAGAAGAAGCAACGCAAGCAGGCTGCCCCTGTTCCGTTCAATACCACTTCGCTCATGGCGGCTGCAAGCGCTGAGGGCCTTACCCCTGCACGTACGATGCGCCTTGCCGAGAGCCTTTACATGGATGGTTTCATCTCGTATCCGCGCGTCGATAATACGGTCTACCCTTCATCGCTCGACCTGCGCGACATCTTGAAGCGCATCTCGGGCAATCCGGTGTATCGTCCGTTCGCAGAAGAGCTGCTCAAGAAGGACAAGCTCACAGCTACGCGTGGCAAGACGGAAACGACCGACCATCCGCCCATCCATCCGACGAACCTGGCGACACCAGAGATGCTGCCGCCTGCAGAATACAAGCTCTACAACCTGATTGCACGCCGTTTCATGGCCACGCTTTCTGAGCCTGCGGTGATCGAGGGTACGAAGGTCACGCTTGAAGTGAATGGCGAACCGTTCGCTGCGAAGGGCGATGTGCTCGTGAAGCCAGGATTCCGCGCGATCTATCCTTACGGCCTCAAGAAGGACGAGCAGCTGCCTGCGCTCGAAGAGGGCGAGATGCTCGACTTCGGCGGTGCGACCAAGACGCACAAGCAGACCGAGCCGCCCGCGCGCTATTCGCAAGGCAAGCTCATCCAAGAGATGGAAAAGCTGGGGTTGGGTACGAAATCGACCCGCCATTCCATCATCGAGCGCCTCTATACGGTCAAGTATGTGCAGAACGACCCGATCGAGCCTTCGCAGCTCGGCATCGCGGTCATCGATGCGCTCGACAAGTTCGCACCGCATATCACCAGTTCTGCCATGACGGCGAACCTGGAAGAGGAGATGTCACAGATCGCAGCGGGCGACAGCAAAAAGGTGCAGGTCGTTCGCCATTCGCGCGATCTCTTGGCGCAGGAACTCGAGAATCTTCTGCCGCATCAGGAAGAAGTGCGCGACGCGCTCGCGGATGCGGTGGCTGCCGACGCGTATGTGGGTCCCTGTCCGAAGTGCGGCAAGGATCTGCAGTTGCGTTCTTCCCAGAAGACGCGCTCGATGTTCATCGGTTGTGCGGGATGGCCGGATTGCGATGTCACCTATCCGCTGCCGAAAGGCAAGATCGAGGCACTCGAAGAGAAGTGTCCTACCTGCGGTATGCCGCAGATCAAGGTGACCGCGTTCCGCTCGAAACCGCGCGTGCTTTGCATCGATCCTGAATGCGAGACGAACAAAGAGCCCGACTTGGTGGTGGGCACGTGCCCGACGTGTGCGGAGCAGGGCAAGGAAGCCAAGCTCATCGCGCATAAGAATCCGCGCACCTTGAAGCGCTTCATCCGTTGCGAGAATTACGATGAATGCCAGACGGGCTATCCGCTGCCGCAGTACGGCGCGCTTACCGCTACTGAAGAGGTGTGCGAGGAATGCGGTGCGCCGATGGTCATCGTTACGACGGCGCGCGGTCCCTGGAAGCTCTGCCCGAACTTCAGCTGTCCTTCGAAGGAGAAGAAGGAGAAGGGCAAGACATCAGGCAAAGGCAAGGCAGGCGCCAAGAAATCCACGGCGAAGAAATCGAGCACGAAGAAGACCACGAAAGCAGCTGCCAAGAAGTAGAGAGCAGCAAAAAGAGCAAAGACTCGAACAGGTCATGATCGTCTCAGCGAGACTGAGATCCATTCGAACGCCCGAGGTGTACTGCGATCATCTCGGGCGTTCTGCTTTTGTGGGGTGGTATTTCGTCCACTTTTGATGTCTTATTCACATTCTCTGGTGGCAGTAGGGATGTCGGCACGAACAACTATATAAACATCGGAATACGTGCAGAAATGCGAATGCGGCCGTAAAGTGCTTCCTTGCGGGGTTGTTCACCTTTACAATAGAGGATAATGAATCTATTGAAGGACTCCAGGAGGGAATCGTGAGTAAGGTAACCATCGTTGGTGCAGGTAACGTCGGCGCGACTGCAGCACATATCATCGCAAGCAAGAATCTCGCCGATGTGGTCTTGGTCGATGTGGCCGAAGGTCTGCCACAGGGCAAGGCGCTCGATATGATGCACATGCGTTCGGTCGAGAAGTTCACGGTAAGCGTTACGGGCACGAACGACTATGCTCCTACTGCCGATTCCGATGTGGTGGTCATCACCGCGGGTATCGCCCGCAAGCCTGGCATGACGCGCGAAGACCTGCTCGGCGTGAATTCGGGCATCATGTCTTCGGTCATCGATGAGGCTATCAAGTATTCTCCCGATGCCATCTATATCTGCGTCACCAATCCGCTCGATGTCATGACGTATCTTGCGTATCAGAAGTCGGGATTGCCCAGCAATCGCCTGATGGGCATGGGCGGCGTGCTCGATTCCGCACGTCTTTCGTTCGCCGTCTGCGAAAAGCTCGGCTGCGATCCAGCGGACGTGGTGGCATGGGCGCTTGGCGCACACGGCGAAGGTATGGTGTGCTGGCCACGCTACACCACCGTCGCAGGCCGTCCCATCACTGAGCTGATGAGCGAAGAAGAGGTCGCCGAAGTGGTGCAGCGCTGCGTGAAGGGTGGCGCCGAAGTGGTCGCTCATCTGAAGACCGGCTCTGCGTACTATGCTCCGGGCGCTTCCATCGCGAAGATGGTCGAAGCGATCCTCACCGATTCCCATGAGGTCATGAGCGTGTGCTCCTATATCGATGGCCCCTACGGCTTGCACGACCTCTACATGAACATCCCCACACGCCTCGGCAAGAATGGCGTTGAAGAGATCGTAGAATTCGATCTCACGGAAGACGAAATGGCAGCACTTCAGGAATCTGCTGCAAGCGTGAAGAAGGGTCTCGAAAACCTTCCCGCATAAGGTGCTTCTCGAAAGTAGTTGGTTCACATGCAGGTTCTTTCCTCAAATACCATTTCCGATGCGTTGCTCGTCTCCATTCCGCGACTGGCAAGCATCCTGCCTCCCGATATCTTGGAGGCGCTCATCGCCGCGCGCGATCGTGAAACGCATGAGCGTGCGAAGATCGTGCTCGATCAGTTGGTGCTGAACGCGCAGATCGCGAACGAAGATCACGTGCCTATCTGCCAAGATACAGGTACGGTGTGGCTCTGTTTGGAGGTCGGTCCTGATATCGCGCTCAACGCCAATGTCTTCTCGAAGGTCGACCAATCGGTAGCGGCAGGATTCATCAATTCGAAGCTGCGCAAGTCGGTCGTGCGCGATGCGCTGTTCGATCGTACGAACACGGGCGACAATACGCCGGCTTTCTGCGAATTGCGCCTGGTGGATGAACCGGGTGTTGCTCGTCTGCATATGATGCTCAAAGGCGGCGGCTCGGATAACGCGAGTCGCGTTGTCATGCTCACGCCCAATGCGGGCAAACAGGGCGTTATCGACACGGTGCTTTCCTGCGTAGAGGAAAAAGCAGCAAACGCCTGCCCGCCACTCGTGGTGGGAGTTGGCGTGGGCGGTACCTTCGATAAGGTAGCGGGGCTTTCAAAGCTTGCGCTCATGCGTCCGCTCAATGTTGCTGCACCCGATCCCGAAACCGCCGCATTCGAGCAGGAGCTGCTCGAGGCTATCAATGCCACCGGCATCGGCGCTGGCGGCTTGGGCGGAGACACCACCGCGCTCGGCGTACGCGTGAAAACTGCACCCTGCCATATCGCTGCCTTGCCGGTAGCGGTGAATATGGGTTGCTCGGCGTTGAGGAGGCTCACCGTTGAACTATAAGCACATTCAACTCCCCTTGAGCAAGGCTGATGCTCGTTCGCTGCGTGCGGGCGATGCCTGTCTGCTCACCGGTCCGGTATACACCTTGCGTGATGCTGGTCATATTCGCTTGCTCGACGAGATCCGCGAGAAGAAGCTCAAGACGCTGCCCTACGGACTCACTGGTCAGGTCATCTTCTATGCAGGTCCTACGCCTCCTAAAGCAGGCAGGCCGTTCGGCGCGATCGGCCCTACCACGTCTTCACGCATGGATTTCGCGGCACCGCTGCTCATGTCGATGGGCCTTACTGGCACGATCGGCAAGGGCGAACGCTCGGACGATGTGAAGAAGGCCTGCAAGGAATATTCTTCAGTCTATTTCGTGGCAACGGGCGGCGCTGCAGCGTTTCTCGCAAAGTGTGTAGTGGGCGATGAAACGCTTGCCTATGACGATCTGGGAACCGAAGCGCTCAGGCGCATCGATGTGGTCGATCTTCCAGTGTTCGTAGGGATCGACACCTTGGGCACGAGCATCTACTCGCTTGAAGATTGAGGTTTCGGTGGCTGATCAAGATCAACAGAAAAAGACTGCCGGCATCTTCATCACCTTCGAAGGGGGAGATGGTGCTGGGAAAACAACGCATATCACCTTCCTCGCTTCCTGTTTGCGAGCGATGGGCCATGAGGTCATTTGCCTTCGTGAGCCAGGCGGTACGAGCGTAGGTGAGGATTTGCGTGCTATCGTGCTCGATCCTAAGAATGCTGGTCTGTGTGCAGAATCGGAACTGCTCATCTACGAAGCGGCGCGCGCTCAGATCATTCGCGAGGTCATCATCCCGGCGCTCGCGCGAGGGGCGGTGGTGCTGCTCGACCGTTTCTACGATTCGACCATCGCCTATCAGGTGTACGGTCGCGGCCTTCCGATGTCGTTCGTGCGTCAAGCGAACAGCTTCGCTTGTCAAGGGGTGCATCCCTGTCGCACGATCCTGCTCACCACGGGTGCCTCTGCCGAAGAGGGTCTCGAGCGAGCAACGCACCATGGCGATGCCGATCGTCTTGAGCAGGCGGGTACGAGCTTTCATGCGCGCGTGAACAACGGCTTTCTCGCGATCGCGGCGGAAAACCCCGAGCGCATTCGTGTCGTCAATTCTTCGGGTACCAAGGATGAGACGGCGCGTGCTATCTTCGCACAGATCAAAGATATCTTCGGTTGGGGGAGCGATTCCTTCGTATGGAAAGAAGGCTTCTTCGACCCGATCCTTCAGCGTGATACCAGCGAAAAGGCGCGCATCGATCTTCCCGAGGATTGATGCGGGTGGCCGACGTATTCGAGAGCATCTTCGGTCAAGCTCAGGTCCGTGATTACCTGCGCACCACGCTGCGCACGGGGCGCTTGAGCCACGCCTATCTGTTCACCGGGCCTCCTGGTTCCAACAAGACCTCGGCAGCCTATGCCTTTGCCCAAGCGCTCATCTGCCCCGATCAGGGCTGCATGACGTGCGACCACTGCAGGCGCGCTGCACGCCGGAACCACCCTGATATCCACTTCATCGAACCTGAGGGTGCGCATGGCTATCTCGTCGATCAGATCCGTGAAGTGGTGGCTGATGCGCATCTTGCTCCTATCCAAGCTACGCGTAAGATCTACATCATCGATCGCGTCGATCTTTTGGGTACGCAGGCAGCGAACGCGTTTCTGAAAACGCTCGAAGAACCGCCGGAGAATGTGGTGTTCATCCTGCTCGGGCGTACGAAGGATGCGGTGCTTCCCACCATCGTTTCGCGCTGTCAGGTGGTGCCGTTCCGTCATATTCCCACCACCGAGGCATCGGGCATCATCTCGCAGAACACAGGGGTGAGCGCGGAACAGGCGCGCATCGCGGTCGAGGCGTGCAATGGCTCGGTCACGAAAGCGATCGGATTCTGCAAGAGCCCCGAAAAGACCGGCTTTCGCCGTCGTATCCTCGAGATCCTCACGTTACTGCCGCTCTCGGACGAGCGCGATGTGCTCGAATACGCTGCTGAGCTCGTGAAGAGTGCGAAGGCGTGGGTCGATGTCGTGCAGAGCGAACAGGCTGAAGCGATCAATGAGTCTGAAGAATTCTTGAGCAAGGCGGCGCTCAAGCAGATCGAGGCGCGCAACAAGCGTGTGCTCACGAAGGCATCGCTTGAGTCGCTCGCGCAGGTCACTTCGATCATTCGATCCTGGTTACGTGACGTTTTGATGATTAAATCTCAGGCAGTCGAGCAGATTGTTAATATTGATGTGATGAACGATCTGGAGCAGGCTGCGGCGCGCACAACGCCCGCAGGCTTGGTTCGCGCGATCGACGCAACCTATCGTTGCGATAAGGCGATCGCCTATAATGTTTCTACAGAAACGTGTCTCGACACGCTTCTTTTTACGATAAGAGAGGTTTTTTATGGTTCGGGTGGCTCCCATTAAGCTGCAGGTCGGACCTAAGGTTCTTTGGTTCGATCCAACCGATTTAGATATACGTGCTGGTGACGATGTCATCGTGAACACGAGTCGCGGGCTTGAATACGGCATCGCAACATCGGATGTTCTCGAAGTGAGCGACGATCTGGTCAAGGATCTGAAATCCCCGCTCAAAGAGGTCGTGCGTCTGGCAACGCCGGAAGATATGGATAAGGTGCGCGAGCTCGAGGAGAAGAGCGCCCAAGCACTCGGTGCGTTCAAAGAGATCGCGCTCGAGTCCAATAAGGATATGCATCCGGTGCTCGTCGAGTATCTTTTCGAAGGTGATAAGGCAGTCTTCTATTTCGAGGCAGAAGAGCGCATCGACTTTCGCGAGCTCGTGCGCAAGCTCGCCTCCTATTTCCATGTACGAGTCGACATGCGTCAGATCGGTGTGCGCGATGGTGCGCGCATCATCGGCGGCTTGGGACATTGTGGTCAAGAGCTGTGCTGCACGCGTTTCGGTGGCGAATTCTCGCCCGTATCGATCCGCATGGCGAAGGAACAGAATCTTTCGCTCAATCCGCAGAAGATCTCGGGCGTGTGCGGTAGGCTCATGTGCTGCTTGCGCTATGAATACGATACATACAAGGAATTCAATTCGCGTGCTCCTAAGATGGGCGCGAAGATCGAAACGCCTGATGGCATCGCGAAGGTAACGGATATCAACGTGCCTTCTGAGCGGATCACGATCACGCTCGAAGACGGTTCGAACTTGAAGATCCCACTCGAGGATTTCGAGGCCCCCGAAGAGGGAAGACGTCCGCACGTGATCAGCGCTGAAGTGTATGAGGAATACGTGCAGAAGAGCCAGTTCGACGCACTTGGTGGCGCAGGCTTGGTGGATGTGATCAACTTCAGTGGCGACGATATTCCAGTCGGTGCGCGTCCTGCTGCTCGTCTTGATGGGGAAGGTTCATCTTCGTCGGCTGAGGCAGAAGGCAAGCGCCGTAAGCGTCGTCGCAATCGTGGCAACAAAGAGGGCGAGAATCGTTCAAACTCTTCGCAGAAGAACAACCAAGGGAAAAAGCAATCGGGCGATCGCGGGGGCGAAGGCGCGCGTTCGGGCAAGAAAGAATCCTCGGGACGCAATCGCCGCAATCGTGGTGGCGCTTCGAATGGTCAGAACAAGCGCTCGAACAATGCGCAGGGCAATCGCCAGAACAATGGCAATCGTAAGAACGGCGGTGCGCAAGGAGCGCGTCCTGGACAGAAGTCCTCCGGCTTGAGTTCGCTTCATGAGAATCCGAACGCCAAGAGAGACTCGAAGAGCTCGGGCGCTTCGACGCATCGCAGATCACGGCGTCGTAGCCATACGACGGGGGGAGAGAACAATGCCGGTGGGCAATCATAACTATTCTCTTTTGACCGATCTCTATCAGCTGACCATGGCGCAAGGCTATTGGGAATGCAATAAGCTTGAGGAAGAGGCGTGTTTTCACGCCTTTTTCCGTACTAATCCGTTTCACGGTGGGTATGCTATTGCATGCGGCACCGATCACGTGCTCGAGGTCATTGAAGACTACCGTTTTACCTCGGACGATATCGCGTATCTCGCATCACTCGAGGCTCCCGGCGGCGGCGCGCTCTTCGATCCTGCATTCTTGGACTACTTGAGCACGATGGAGCTCTCGGTCGATATCGATGCGGTGCGTGAAGGCACGGTCGTATTCCCGAATGATCCGCTCCTGCGCGTTACCGGTCCGATCCTTCAGTGCCAGCTGCTTGAGACGGCACTGCTCAACTGCGTGAACTTCGAAACGCTCATCGCGACCAAAGCTGCGCGTGTCTGCCTTGCCGCGGATTCTCCCGTTGCTGAATTCGGGTTGCGTCGTGCGCAGGGCGAAGACGGAGGATTGCGTGCCTCACGTGCTGCGGTGGTGGGCGGCTGCGCTTCCACTTCGAACGTGCTCGCGGGCAAGCTCTTCAACATTCCCGTTTCAGGTACGCATGCGCATTCGTGGGTGATGTCGTTCGATAACGAGCTCGAAGCGTTCCGCGAATATGCGCGCGTCATGCCCAAGAATTGCGTGCTGCTCGTGGATACCTACGACATAACCCAGGGCATCAAGAATGCCATCACGGTCGGCCTCGAGATGAAGGAGCGCGGTGAAACGTTAAGCGCGATCCGTATCGATTCGGGCGACCTCTCTTGGCGTGCCAAGCAGGCGCGTAAGATGCTCGATGAAGCAGGTCTTACCGAAACAGGTATCGTGCTCTCGAACGATCTCGATGAATACACCATCAAATCGATCAAGGATTCTGGTGCCCAGGTGAATTCCTGGGGTGTGGGCACCAAGCTCACGACTGCCTATGATCAGCCGGCGCTCGGTGGGGTCTATAAGCTTGCCGCAAAGCGCGAGACGGCCGATTCGGAATGGCAGGACTGCATCAAGGTCTCAGGTCAGGCAGCAAAGCTCACCACACCAGGCGTGCTCGATGTACGTCGTTACTTCCATGAGGATGGCAGGCTTGCAGGTGATATGGTCTTCGACATCAACCATGGGGTAGAGCGCGAACGTATCGTCGATCCTGCCGATGAGATCCGTCAGAAGTCTCTTGCGGGCTTGGCGTACACCACCTTGCTCGAGCCGATCGTACGCACAGGCATTCGCGTGGTCGACCCTTCATTCGGCAACGCCATGGAGGCACGCGAACGCTGCAGGGAACAGCTCGATCTTTTGGATGAAAGTCAAAAGCGCATCCTCAACCCGCACTCATATCCAGTAGGATTAGAGTATGGGCTTTTTCATCGTCGTCATAAACTTGTCTCGGATATGTTAGGAAATTCATGATGATAAGAGTTGTTACCGATTCAGTCGCTTCTTTGCCTCAAGATCTGGTCGAAGACCTCAATATCGATGTCGTATCTCTTTTCGTTCATCACGAGGGGAAAGAATACGATGATGCCACGATGGATCTGGATGATTTCTATGGTCATATCTATGAGATGGTCGACAACATCCCCACCTCAAGCCAGCCTTCGCAGGCCAATCTGGAGGAGCTGTTCGAGGGCTATGCCCAAGCGGGTGATGAGGTCTTGGGCATCTGGATCTCGACGGAACTTTCGGGAACGTATGATGGCGCTCTGCGCGCAGCTCGTGCGGTGGAATCGCGCAATATCGGATTCAAGTACGTCATGATCAACTCGACCTCTTGTGGCTTTGATGAAGGATGGGTAGTTGTTGATGGCGCCGAGGCGGTTGCTTCTGGGAGCACGCTTGAAGAAGCTGCACAGACGGTTTTGAAGAGCATCGCATCGACGCGCTTCTTGTTCACTCCCGAGAACCTCACCTTCTTGAAGAAGGGCGGTCGCATCGGTGGCGCTGCGGCGCTCATTGGCAATTTGATGCGCATCTCGCCTGTTCTTACCGTTAAGGATGGAACAGCGCAAGTCGCAGCGAAGGTTCGCTCGCGCAAGAAGGCGCTCATGCGCATCATAGAGATGCTCGAGGCAGATATCGAGGCGAGTGGCGGTTTGAAACATCTTGTCGTTCAGTATATCGGCGATAAAGCCCCTGCTTTGGAGTGGGCAAAAGAAGTGGTCGAGCCGCTCATCAAGAGGTCGGTGCGCGTGCTGCCGGTCAGTCCCGTGATCGGTTTGCATGTTGGCCCGGCGATCGGCATCGCTTATGAATGCAACGAGCCGCTCAAAGATAAGGTTACGGGAAATCTCCAAGCGCTCATGTGCTCGAACTAAGAGAAAGCTGCAACTATGTCTATCAATTGTTCTTTGATCATCGATTCTTGTTGCGATCTTCCACGTGATGTGGTGGACGCAGAAGGTGTCAAGATCGTCAGTTTTTGCTACAACAACGAGTCAGGCTCGCATACCGATGATATGTATGCTTCTCTTACTGCGCATGATTTCTATGAAGCGATGCGCGGCGGCGATGAGCCTTCCACTTCTCAGGTAACGCTCGGTGAATTCCTCGAGGTATTCAAGCAAGCCTACGAAGAAGGAAAGCCTGCGGTGCTGCTCTCGTTTTCGAGCGCGCTTTCCGGTTCGTATTCGACAGCCTGCATCGCTGCTGATCAGATCAAGCAAGAGCATCCCGATTTCGAGCTTCATGTGGTCGACACCAAGCTCGCTTCGATCGCTGAAGGGCTTTTGATCTACGAGGCGATCAGGCAGCACCAAAAAGGTATGACTGCAGCCGAGCTTGCTGATTGGGCATCTGAGGCGCTCTATTATGCGCACGGCTACTTCATGGTGAGCGATCTTGATAGCTTGCATCGCGGTGGGCGCATCCCACGCTCGGTCGCGTTTGCAGGCTCGAAGCTCGATGCGAAGCCGTTGCTCGGGTTCGGGCTCGATGGTTCGCTCGCTCTCGTGGGCGTTGCGCGCGGTCGCAAGAAGGGCATGAAGGCGCTCGTCGAGTACTTCGAGCGAAATCGCGAAGCGGACAGCGAAGGAGGCGTGGTGCTCACCGGCAATGCCGATTGCCCGAAGGATGTCGCACGCCTCGAAGACATGCTCGTGAAGGCCGACGAGGATCTCGTGCTCGTTGATTGCAATATCGGTCCGGTCATCGGCTGTCATGTGGGGCCCGATATGATCGCGGTCGCGTTCTGGGGCAAGGATCGTCGCGAGACGGTTTCAGTCGTTGATCGCATCGCCAACAAGGTCAAGAAGAATCGCTAGAGAAGTTCGAGGAAACCACTATGGCAGATAAGACATTCGTTTTCGTGGGCGATACCGAGGTCGGTTCGCGTCTCTCTCAATCGCTCAACGCTGGTGGTTTCTCCACAGCTGCATCGCTTTCAGATGCCGATGTGGTCTTCACCTATTATGAAACGCAGCAGGGGCTCGAAGATCTCTATTTCGATTCAAAAGGGCTTTTGCAAGATACCAAAGAAGGTGCGCTGCTCGTCGATCTGAGCCCGACCACGCCTTCTTTTGCGCGTGAACTCTATGCGGTGGCGCGCGTGAATGAGCGCAACACGCTCGATGCGCCGCTCGTGGTGCGCAACATCGTTGAAGAAGATGCCTTCGCTAGCTGCGATAACCTTATGATCTTCGTGGGTGGCGAAGAGGAGAGCTATGAAGAAGCGAAGCCGATGCTCCATGCCATCGCGCGCCATGTGCTGTATTTGGGCGAGGCCGGGTGCGGCCAGAGCGCGAAGGTCATGGCTACGCTTCAGCGCGCTTCAGCGCTCATCGGCGTTATCGAGTCCTATGCTACTTACATCAATGGAGATGTGCGTTTCGACTGGGAAGAGGTGATCGATACGCTCTCCATTGCAGGATGCGTATCCCCGGTGAACATCGCCTACATCGATGCGATCCGCACGCACGATTTCACGGGCACTTACACGGTCGAGATCCTCATGGCAGAACTTGTTGCTGCGCTTTCTTCGGCAGACGATAAGGACCATATCATTCCGCAAGCAGAAGCAGGATTCCGCCTCATGGAGCTGCTCGCGATGGTGGGTGGTGCGGCGTACAACCCGGCTGCTCTTGCGCTCATCTTCGATGATGAAGATGCTGCGAAGCGCTTCGGACTCGATTGGTCGCGTGCAGAAGGTGCCTATGAGAAGCACGATCACGATCACGATTGTGATTGCGGGCACGATCATTCCCATGAAGAATTCGACGAGGTCAATAGTTATTTCGACACCTCAGATGGGTATCCTGAGGCAATGGGCGATTTCTCTGCGAATTAACTTTCGAGAGCGCTTTTGATCTCAATTCCTGAACAGCCAAAGATCTTGGAGGCGTATCATGCCTGTATGCTCTGTCCGCGTCGGTGCGGAGTGGATCGGTTCGTGCGTACGGGGGTATGTGGCGCGAACGATACGCTGCGCGTTGGACGTGCAGCGCTTCACTGGTGGGAAGAACCGTGTCTGGTAGGCGATCGGGGGAGCGGAGCAGTCTTCTTTGCGCACTGTGCGCTGGGGTGCGTGTACTGTCAGAACAAGCGTCTTGCTGAAGGCGAGGGGGTTGAGATTACGCAGGAGCGGTTGCGCGAGATCTTGCTCGAGCTGCAGAATGAGCAGCGGGCTGCGAACATCAATCTGGTCACGGCAAGCCATTATGCGCCAAGCGTTGCGGAGATGCTTCGTGAACTGCGGGCATCGGGTGCACTTCACATCCCCGTTGTTTGGAATACGTCCGGCTATGAAAGCGCCCAGACGCTTGCGTTGCTCGAGGGGCTTGTCGATATCTATCTCGTTGATTTCAAATACAGCAACCCGGTTACGGCGCAGAGGCTTTCGCACGTGAGCGATTATGTGGAGGTGGCGCTTGCGGCGATCGAGCAGATGATAGCGCAAACGGGAGTGCCGCGTTTGGGTGAAGAGGGATATCTGGAGCGCGGCGTGATCGTGCGCCATCTGGTGTTGCCTGGCTATGTGGATGATTCGCTTGCTGCGCTCGATCTTCTGTATCCGCGCATCAGAGGCCGTGCGCTTCTGAGCATCATGAATCAATTCACGATCGTTGATGAAGCCCTCGATGTTCGTGCGTATGGGCTTGAGCGAGCGGTGTCTGATGAAGCGTACGAACGCGTGCTCGATCATGCTGATGAACTTGGGTTCGAAGACTACTTCTGGCAGGAAGGCGGGGCAGCGAGCGAGAGTTTCGTGCCAACTTTCGATGGGACAGGTGTGGTCGTGCCTTGATCGTGCGCGTCGGAAGATGAGAAGGCTTCTTGTGCACAAGCGCATTCGTGGTGCGCTTTTACCGCAAGCGCATATCGAGGGGAAGTAAAGTGTGCTAGAATCAATCGGCGGAAAAGGGCTTGTCTCTTTTTACTATCGTCTGGTGGTTCGCTGGTTGTTTCTCATCTGCAAAGCACCAGACAGAATACGAGATGCCGCCATGGCGCAATTGGTAGCGCAACTGATTTGTAATCAGTGGGTTGCGGGTTCGATTCCTGTTGGCGGCACCATCAAAACACCAGGTCAAGCTTGAGCACAGGCTTGACCTTTTTCGTATCGCCTCGCGTGAGGAAACAGAAGGCGCAGAAAAGCGTTTGCATTCAAGGCAGCTTTTGCTCCTGGGGCTTGTTCCGTATTGCTCAAAGCTAGCAAGAAGCTTCCTGGGCTAAAACGAGAGAGTCGGGTTTGCCTTGTGCAAGGGCAGCCTGTTCATTTCGATTCTTCGCGTTTTTCAGTTGACGCATGCGGTCGAGCTTGCGATTACGGAAGTAGACAACCCAATTCGCCGCCAAGAAGAAGCAATTGAGGATATAGACCGCCAGGACCCAGTTGAGCGAGCCGAGCGTGAGCTTCGCAGCAACCCCGCACGCATACCCTGCGCAAATGAGTGCAAGGAATTGCCAGCTCGTGCCAAGCGCAGTTTTGGCTTTATAGGATTTGTAGGCGTTCATCGGCCAAGAAAGACCGAAGCAGATGAGCATCCCTGCTTCCAAGAGTTCTGCTATGAACATCGGGTGTCAGTTCCTTTCTTCTGTACGATTTCTTCCCGCAGGTGCTTTCCGTTCGAGGTCCCTGCGAAAGTGTGATCTGAGCGTTTGCGGTTTGGGCGTTCGCAGGTTTAGCGGCATCAGGATCGCTCTTTAGATTCTCTCGCTCCGTGAGTGTTTATTCCAATATATTGATTTGCAAGTATTGATACCTATTAGGTATGATTCAAACATGGATCTCAATAAACTTCGATACTTTCTTGTGGTCGCTGAGACCGAACATGTTACCCAGGCGGCGAATATGCTGGGTATTTCTCAGCCTGCACTCACGCGTGCGATCCATCGGCTCGAAGAGGAGTTAGGGGTAACGCTCATAGTAGGAGAGGGTCGCAATATTCGTTTGACCGAAGAAGGGCTCTTCCTCAAGCAGCATGCAGCCCAAGCGATGCGTACGCTCGATGAAGCAGAAGATGCCGTGAAGATATTCTCGACGCAGTGGCAGCAGACGATCGAGGTCTGCATCGAGAGCGCTTCCGCGGTGGTGGTGGATGCGATCGCGCGGTATTCGCGCGAGCACCCTGAGGTAGCTTTTACTGTTTCGCAAGACGAGGAGGCACGTTCGAGCGATATCGTGATCAAAACCGTTTCGAACATCACGTCTACATACGCGAGCTGCCACAAAGAAGGCTCTGGTGTTGATGAAACGAATGCGGCTGTGGCGAAGGCAAAGGGCATGATGGATCGTACAAGAGAGAGATTCACTGAACGGATCGGCATCGCAGTTCCTATCTCGCTGCGCTCATCTTTGCCTGAAATACCCTCATTGACGGATCTGCGTGAAGCTCATTTCATCTGCCTTGCTGGAAGACGAGGTTTTCGTCGTCAGTGCGATCTTCTGTGCAAGCATTACGGTTTTGCTCCATATCTGGCCTTCGAGAGCGATAACCCTTCAGTGGTGCGCAAGATGATCGCGCTCGGACTCGGAGTTGGATTTTGGCCTGAGCACAGTTGGGGACCGGTCGACCCTGAAAAAACGCTTTGGCAGCCGCTCGTTGAAGAGGGATTCCAGCGCACGATCAGCATCGAGCTTACCTCGCAAGGGATCGAGAAGCCTGCCGCGCGAGAGTTTCGCGCATTTCTGCTCGAGTGCTTTGGCGAGATATGGAATGGTTAAGAGCTAAGAGGGGGCGCTTCTAGAGTGTCTGTTTGCGAATGCTTGAGGGGTCTCGGTATCGCATGGTGTTATTCGCATTCGTCTTAACGTTTAGCAACGATTCTGTTTCGTGCAAATCGAATCAACGAAAAAGAGACTAAGCTGTAGTTGTCCATTATCCGAGCAAGAGAGGAACGAAGTGCTGTGAATACCATGATGCTTGGTGTCGTTGTTGCGCTAACGGTTCCTCTGGCAGGGACAACATTGGGATCTGCTCTTGCGTTCTTCATGAAAAAGCAGATCAGCACTTTGTTCCAAAAGGCACTTTTGGGCTTTGCAGCTGGCGTAATGATCGCTGCGTCGGTGTGGAGCTTGATCAACCCTGCGATCGACATGGCAGCTGAACAAGGGATCATCCCTTGGATTCCAGCTGCTGTGGGCTTTCTTGCGGGCATGGGTGTGTTGCTCATCATCGATTCACTCCTGCCTCATCTTCATCTTGATTCTGACAAGCCCGAAGGGTTGCCTAGCCATCTGAAGGATTCGACGATGCTCTTCTTGGCCATTGCGATCCATAATTTACCAGAAGGCATGGCGGTGGGCGTGGTGCTTGCTGGTTTCATCTCAGGGCAAAGCAGTATTGCGCTCGCGGGCGTGGTGGCCCTTGCGATCGGCATTGCGGTTCAAAATATTCCTGAGGGCGCGGTGATATCGATGCCGCTCGTTGCCAATGGAGTTTCCAAGAGCAAAGCTTTCGGACTCGGTGTTCTTTCCGGAGCGATCGAACCAGCAGGTGTGCTGTTGATGCTCGCGCTTACCAGCGTGGTAACTCCCATCTTGCCCTATGTGCTTGCCTTTGCAGCCGGGGCGATGATCTATGTGGTGGTCGAGGAGCTAATTCCTGAAACTCAGGGTGGCAAACATAGCAACATTGGTACCATCGGCGTTGCGATTGGTTTTGTGCTCATGATGATCTTGGATGTTGCTTTGGGCTAACTCTAGCGTATACTGAATATTCTCATGACTGGCAATAAGCGATTGGATCTGGAAAGCGATTGATACGGAGGAACAGCATGTTGGAAGCTGGTATCACGAACACTGAAACAACGATGGTCACCGAGCAGAATACTGCTCTTGCGCTGGGTAGCGGCACGGTTGAAGTGTTCGCCACACCTGCGATGATCAATCTTATCGAATACACGTGCGCTCGTAGCGTGGAGAACGAACTCGAAGCAGGCCAGACTACGGTGGGTACGAACCTCAACATCTCTCACGATGCGCCCACGCCCATTGGTATGGAGGTCTCCTGCAAGAGCGAATTGGTGAAGGTTGATGGACGTGCGCTTTCTTTCGAGGTAGAAGTGGTCGACGAACAGAGGATCGTTGGCCGCGGCACGCATGATCGCTTCATCGTTGATAAAGAACGCTTCCAGTCGAAAGCGAACGCAAAGCTGAACAAGTAAGACCCTCTGCGTATGGGCATTAGGGGTTGCAGCGGGCGCAAGGTTTGTAGCCGAGTTCGATCAGGTGTTCGCGGGTATCGGTAACGTTTGATCGATTCTTTGCCTTCATGTCATCTACCGATGAACAATCTGGATAGTGGAAGCGCTTGGTGTTCGTGTTGAGCACATAGGAGCGCTCGATTGCTTCGGCGGCAGAAGTGCTCTCTTGGGCTTGTTCATTCGTTTTTGCATTATTTGCCAACGGGTTGTTTGTAGAAGGGTCACCAAGTCTGCTCTTGCCTGTTGCATAGTCGATCACCACGCCAGGTTGTATGTTGTAGCAGTACACATTCAGGCACACTGAAGCACCGTTGTCTTCGAGCGAAAGCGCTTCGATCTGCACGCCGCGCGCAACCAGGTCATCACCGCGGAAATCAGGTGTGACGCGCATAAGCACATGGCGTTTGTGGGTATACCCCGCATTCAGGTAGTCACGGATCTGGTTCTCGAATTTGGCCATGACATCGTGGTTCAAGTGCTCTGTTCCCGTGATCAGGTCGAGTGGGTTCACAGCTTCATCACTGAGCGAATAAGCGATCAAGTGCGAACGCTCATAGAGATGATCGAGCCCGATCTGGGGATACTTTGCCTGAACGAAACCGCTGGGATCGGGCATATTCTTCGCGCGCGTGCTTCCCTTTGCAGGACGCGTGTTCTCGCAGAGCTTTGCGAATGCTCCCGTTGCACGGCCGAGCGCATCAAGTTCCCCATAGATTTCGGTGCCATCGGGGACTTCCCAGTCAGCTTCGGAGAAGGTGGGTCGATCGTCGTTCAGAACGATATAATCCTGGCCTGAGTAATCGGGAACTTCCGCAAGATCAGCAGATGAACTTGATTGCTCGCCTGCCTGCGTTTGCTCTTGTGCACAAGGAGCGCTTGCTGTCGACTCAGGGGAAGCTTGTTGGGCTGGTGTCGTGCAGCCGCCCAGCAAGGTAAGTGCAAGTGCGATGCTGGCGAAAAGGGCAACTATCGATCCGAGTGTTGATCGTGCTTTGTTAGTGGGATCTTCCATGATCTCGATTCTGCCTGTGGCTTCAACTTGAAACGAATAGTATCAAGAACTGTTCGTCAAACACAACCTTAATCGAGGTGAGCTCAAGCTGAGGACCATGCAGCTCAGCCGAGGAAGGGGAGCAGAGCAGCCCGGTAGGCCTCGACAAGATCGGGTAGTTTCATCGCTGCATTCGCGGGGCTTGTCGAAGGGAGCTGTTCGCAAGGCAAGTGCACTGCAGGTTCGCAGAGCTTGCGATAGAGCTGGGTGGCTTTGGCGCCCGTGCAGAAGATCTGCTCGATGGGTGCCGCTGCGCAGAGCTGGGCGATATCGTTGGGCTTGGGGTCGCGGATGCTCGCATCGCTTGCTCCGGCTATCGTGCAAGAGGCGAGCACGTCCCAAAGCGCGATGTGGTGCGTGAGCAGGAGCTGCTTCTTCTCGGGAATGGTTTGCGGCACTTCAGCGTCGAATGCTGCGGCAAGTACCTTCCAAAAGCGGTTTTGCGGATGACCGTAGTAGAACCCTTGCTCGCGCGATTTGGGCGAGGGCATCGTTCCGAGCATGAGCACGCGGCTCTTCGCATCGAACACCGGCTCGATCTCATGGATGATATGTGCTTCGTTTGGTGCCATGTGCTGCCTTCTTCGGGGGGGGGTGAACCGATCTTTCGAGCAAGCCTACTACGTTGTGCGTGTCTGCACAACCGAGAACATTTGGGCAATCAGGCTGTGTGTCCCTCGATCGAGTATTGTTCGCTCTGTTCCAGGGAGCGCCAGATCAGCCGTGCGCAGCTTAGAAGAGCGCGGGAAGCATGTTGATGGCCAAGGCAAGTGCGATCAGGGCGAGGCAAAGCACCATCGCCAGCACGTCTTTGCCCGAGAAGGGATACTCCTTGTAGCCGCTTGCGGGCGTGCGTAGATTGAAGCCGCGCACCTCTGCAGCGATCGCGGCGCTGTTTATCTTGCGAACCGAAGAGACGAGCAGCGGAACGCAAAGCGGCACCATCAGCTGGAGCTTCTTCACGATGCTGTCCGAATCGAATTCAACCCCGCGCGCGGTCTGCGCTTCCATGATGCCTTTCATGTCGTTCATGAATACGGGGATGAAATGCACGGCGCTCGTGAACGTGAAGGCATATTTATAGGGTACGTGCAGGACCTTGCAGCAGGCGTTAGCGATGTCGCCCAGCTTCGTGATATAGAGCACCAAGAAGAGCGGGATCGCGCAGGCGATCAGGCGCATGATGATGATAAGCGCCGCCAAAAGGCTTCCCGTGCCGATGTAGCCCCAAGGGAGCGCCACAAAAAGCATGCCTTGCGGGGTGGTGAGCAGCGCGATGATCGCGAGGATGATCGAAAAGATCGCGACCGCTTTCGCAAGCTCTGCTGCTTGACGGGTCATCTTGCATGTTGCTGCGAGTGCGAAGTCGAGCACGAGGATGCAGGCAAGGAAGATGATGTTCGTCGAGCAAAAGCAGGCGATCGAGATGAGCAGGGCGCAGGCAAGCTTCGCGAGCGGATTCATGCGGTGAAGGAAGCTCATGCCAGGGATATATTCGAGGAAACGTGCCATTTCTTACTCCTTGATCAGCGCGCATCGTTCAACAACGAGTGCATCGGTGTTCTCGTAGATGATGGTGCAATCATGCTCTTTGGTTTCGAGTGTGCCCTCGATCGCGCGGCGCATCTCGTCCAAGGTGTTCGCCTGCGCAATAGGGGTAGTGCTAAGTGCGGGAAGCTCTTGGGCAAGTCGCATCGAGATTTCGCAGATCTGCGGGGCGATCAGGTCTGCGCGGTGCAAGACATCCGTATCGCGCAGCACTTCGAAGGTGGGGCCATCGGCAACGATCTGGCCGTTCGTCATGGCGATCACTCGTTTGGCATGATCGCCTACCACTTCCATATCGTGGCAGACCATCACCACGGTGGTGCCCTTTTGGTGCGCGCGTTCGATCACCTCCATGACCTTGCAGCACTCGCGATAGTCAAGCCCCGTGGTCGGCTCATCGAGGATGAGCACCTCAGGTTCGGTCACCAGAATGGAGGCGAGTGCGAGAAGCTGGCGTGTTCCGCGGTTGAGCAGGAACGGTTCAGCGTCTGCATCGAAGTTGAAGTGCTCGATCATCGCATCGACCTTTTCCTGCGCTTGCTCATCTAGGCGCCCTTGCGCTTTGAATCCGAAGAGTAGCTCTTCGCGCACGGTGTTGCAGCAGATCTGCCGATCGGGATTCTGGAAGAGGAAGCCAACTTTGCGTGCGATCTCGCTCGTACGCAGTTCGGTGGTGGGTGTTCCGTTGAGCAATACGGTGCCTTCGCTTGGCTTGAGCAGACCATTCATCAGGCGCATGGTAGTGGATTTTCCTGCGCCATTCGTACCGACGAAGGCGACGAATTCGCCATCATCGATCGTGAAGCCCACGTCGCGCAAGACGGGCAACTGATCATCGTAGGCAGCGTGAACATTACGGAACTCGATCATGCGAGCACCTCCTTGCATACGTTGCAAGCACCTTCCACATCACGTACGGAAGGGCCGCGGTAGAAGCCATCGTGGCGCAGCTGGTTGATAAGGCTCGTGGAGCGCGGGCAATTGATGCCCATCTCAAGCAGTTCAGCAGAGTGGGCGAGAACCGCTTCAGGGGTGTCGCAAAAACGGATCGTTCCCTGGTCGAGCACGAGCAAGAGATCGGCGTAGTGGGAGAGGAACGCGATCTTCTGCTCGACCACCACGATGGTCGTGTTGTTCTTCTGCGCGTAGTCTTTGAGCAGCTTGAAGACACCGACCGACGAGACCGGATCGAGCTCTGCGGTCGGTTCATCGAGTACGAGCACACGGGGCTCGAGCGCGATGATGGATGCGAGCGCCACCTTTTGCTTCTGACCTCCGGAAAGGCTGTCGATCGTACGATCGCGCAGGGATTCGATGCCCATCGCTTCGAGCGAGGCGGCAAGCCGGTGTTCGATCTGATCCTTCGGCACCCCGAAATTCTCGAGTCCGTAGAGGATCTCATCTTCGACAACGGAAGAGACCATCTGGCTATCGATGTCCTGGCAAACGCTGCCGACCAAACGCGAGATGCTGGTAAGGTCGGCTTCGACGGTATCAAGCCCGCATACGTGCACCGAGCCGTAGAAATCGCCTGGATAGCAGTGGGGGATGATGCCGTTGAATGCGTAGGTGAGCGTTGACTTGCCTGAACCCGCAGCCCCCGTTATGCCCAAAAAGGTGCCGGGTGCGAGCGTGAGGTTGATGTCGTGTAGGGTAGGAGCAGTGCTTTCTGCGTATTGGAACGTGAAGTCTTTGAATTCGATCATGATGAGGTCCTCTCGAGCAAGGGGCAGCACGCAGGCACCTGCGCAGATTTAAGTGTTTGCGGGGGTTTGCCTACGTGCGCCGCTTGTCCGCTTCGGTCTAGCGGAGCTTGAGCACTTTCTTCAAGGGGAGGGTGAGGATCGCGACGAGGATGCAGTTCACGGTTGCCGTTCCGAACACCATGACCGCATAGGTCACGAGCGTTACCGGCAGGCTCAGGCCATTGAGCGCTACGCCGACGATGAGCGCAAAGGTGTAGCCAGAAACAGCAGTCGAAAGGAAGGTGGTGACCAGCGGATTGAGGTCGACCTTACCTGCGATGCGCATCGGGACGTGGATCAGAAGGCCACAAGCGAGCGCGCCGAGCATCTCTGAGGGGATGTTGACCCAGGGCGTTGCGTTAAGCATCGGGATCTGACAGATGAGCCCGGCGAGAAGACCGATGACAAGGGATTGCCCGAGCTTCGGGCGCACTAAGATGATCGCCAAGCAATACATCGCGATGATGAAGTTAGGTTTCATGCCGGCGAAGCTGAAGAAGCTCGAAACAGTGAGCTTGAGCACCGCGCCTGCTGCTAAGAGCACCGCGATCAAGATGAGATCGCGCACTGAAAGGCCGCTCTCGTTCTTTTTGGCCACCTCGCGTTTTTGCGCGCGCGGGGTGCGGAGTGCAGCAGTTGCTTGTGCTGCGCCATTGGTGTTGATGTTGTTCGTTTCTGCCATTTTGCTACTTCCTTTCGTTTCGTCTTCGGCAGTTCACACAACTTCAACCTTTTCCCGACAATAAAAAAGACCCATCCTTGCATTCGCAAAGGACAGGTCTTTCGATCTGCGGTGCCACCTTTGATTGATTCCGTGGGTAACGGAACCCCCTTATGAACATGCCATCACATGTTCTGCCATTCACGCAGGCTCACGGTCCGGATACTTGATCGCGCATGTCTTCGCATAAGCGATCGTTCCCCTTTCCCTCGGCGATCCATTTACCATCCAGCATTTCTGCGGGATTCCCAGCTTCACCCGCTCTCTGTGAGCGCTCATGATGGCTTGATCTTCGCCTCATCGGTTTGAAAGGTATTCAGTTGATGCATGAGACTTTAGCACAATAAAGTGATCTGACAAGAGGAATTCTGGATTTTTTCGCGAAACTGTCCATTTTAATCATGTCAAAATTCAATGAATTCATTCAGTCGAGAATGCAATTTGTACATAAAGCATAGACGAAATCTATTGATGTCCTATTGATTCACAATGCTTTTCTGATTTGTATTCGTTCGTAGGTGGGTTCACAATAGGGGCAATTCAATCGACGCATAGGGGGGTATATATGAATCCAAATGCAACTATCACTGACGAGATGTTCGAGGCATATCTCAAGCAGATCCGCGAACTGGTCGAAGGGCCGTTTGAGGAGATGCAGAAGGAGATCGAAGTAACGAACAAGTTCCCCGACGAGTTCTATGAGCTCGCCAAGGAAAACGATCTCTATCGTTTCTATCTTCCTGCCGAATATGGCGGGTGGAACCTCGACGAACTTGAGATCCTGCGCGTGCAGGAGGAGTTCTCTCGTGGTCCTGGTGGCATGCGTATGCACCTTCATCATGCGGCAGACATGAACTGGCGTATCCTTGAGGATTACGGCACGCCCGAGATCAAGGGCCAGCTCATGGACAAGTTCCAGGACAAGACCATCTACTGCAACTTCGCGATCACCGAGCAGACCGGCGGCACAGGTGCAGACCTTCACACCACGGCAGAGTGGGACGAAGAGAAGGGCAAATGGATCCTGAATGGTGAGAAATGGCTCATCTCTCACACCGACTGCTCCGATTACACCTACGTTATCGCGGTCACCAATCCGGAAGACGACAAGGACACGCGCCTTTCCGCGTTCTTCGTACCGGTCGATGCTCCTGGTTATGAGCTCGTTCCGATGCCTCACATGATGGGCTGCCGCGGCGCTGGTCACGCTGGCCTCAAGTTCACCAATGTCGAGCTCGGTCCTGAGTATCTGCTTGGCGAAGTGGGCCAGGGCATGGAAGTTGCGATCCATTCGCTTTCCGTCTCTCGTGTTCACATCGCAACGTCGAACCTCGGCATGGCTCAGCGCATGCTCGAGATCTCACTCAAGCGCGCTGCTGATCGCGTGACCTTCGGCAAGCCGATCATCAAGCGTCAGGCGATCAAGATGAAGATCGCGAACATGCAGATGATGATCCACGCTCTGCGTACCATGGTCTACGACTTCGCTCGCGACTTCGACTTCGATCCGTTCAACGATTACATCGATGAGAAGGCTGCTATCTGCAAGCTCTTCTCGATCGACACGGTCCGTCTGGTCTCCGATGAGATGCTCGAGATCTTCGGTGGTGACGGTTACTTCGAGGATTCCCCGTATGGCCCGACTGAGCGTCTGTATCGTGACTGCCGCGCTATGTGGCTCGAGGAAGGCGCACCGACCGTTCAGCGCATCACGATCGCACGTGAGTGCGAACGGCACGGCGGCAAGATCGCCTATCTCTTCGACGATCATTTCTCAGTGGTTGGCTAGAAGGGTAGTCTTACCGAGCTTCATCTGGAGCAAGCTTTTCAAAAGAGGTGCTGGCTTTGCGGCTGGCACCTCTTTTTTTGTGCAGTGGGGGGGGGAAGTGCTTACGCGGTGCAGACGGCGCAGCTGGGGAGACCGTCGTGGAGATAGGCGTCGGCGGCTTTGAGCGCACGGCCTGAAGCGCCGGTAACTACCGTGATGCCGGCTTTGTTCATGATCTCGATATCGCGCTCGGAGATGGTTCCACAAATGAGAACGCGCACTTCGATCTGGCGCAAGAAGTTAGCTTGCGATCCACATAAGTGTTCTTGGCTCGGTAGATTACGCGAGTCGACCAGTTCGTTATTTTCTACTTTGTAGAAATTGAAGTTGGTGCATGAGCTGAAATGTTTGCTCACATCCAAACCTTCACTGGCTACTGCTATTCTCATGCCTCTCGTTCCTGCGAAACTGAAATAAAAGACTACGCTGTCTACTCTACGGTGCAAACTTGGTGCTGCATTTTAACGTTCGGGGGAAGGGGCTGATTCTTCTGCGACAGGAGTGCTATTCGCATACGAAAACCGTTGCCGATTTTCCCTTGCAAAATAAAGAAAGCTTTGTGATAATAACCAAGCTGTGTTTTGCAGCGGAGTCGTCCCCATCGTCTAGCGGTCAGGACGCCGCCCTTTCAAGGCGGAAACACGGGTTCAATTCCCGTTGGGGGCACCATACAAATTTTAACGAACCTTTCAAGGTTCGTTTTTGTTATATGACTCCGTAAAGCAAGATCGGGCTTATGGTTGATTCGCTTGTGAAGTGAAGTTTCAATTCTGATCGCAAAAACCAGGTTTGATTTTTCTTGATTCGAAGAACCGCTCGGCTGGACTGCAAGCACAGGTGCTTTTATCGTGAGGAAGGCTTGTGTGAAAAAGCTCATCGCGCAATTCATGAAGTTCGGCATCGTGGGCGTGATCGCGTTTCTGATCGACTACGGGCTCATGGTGGCGCTCACCGAGTTCTTCGGCGTTCCCTATCTTATCTCTAACACGATCTCTTTCACGGTTTCGGTCGTGTTCAATTACGTCGCATCGATGCGCTACGTGTTCGAACGACGCGACGACATGTCCCGGCATCGCGAATTCATCATCTTCGTCGTGCTCTCCATCATCGGGCTCATTCTGAACGACCTCTTCATGTGGCTGTTCGTAAGCGTTTGGTTCATCGATTACCGTATCGCGAAGATCATCGTTACAGTTTTGGTGGCTATTTGGAATTTTGTCACGCGAAAGATCTTCTTAGAGAAGCATTGATGCAAAAGCACTAAAGTAGAATCAAGCAGTGCGCAAGGGTGAGCGAAGGAAGGGGAGAGCATGAACGTTACGTTCAAGATCATGCGTCGTTCGGGCGATAAAGCCTACATCCTCTCCGAGATCACCGACTACGATAAAGGCTTGCCCGTGGTGCTTTCGGCCTCCACGGAAAACGGCGTGCGCATCCCCTGCGATGTGTTTCCCTTCGTCGACGAAGATGACGTGCTCGCCATGGAGTTCGCGCTCTACGACACCGCGCTCGCCGTGCGCGATGACTTGCTTGCGAGTGCGCACGCGAAGAATTCACCTGCCCTGAGGTTTTTCGTGGTAGTGCTCCCGTGGCTCAATGTGAAGCGTTGGGTGCTCGAGTTCCGCGCGATCACGCCTGAGGGGAAGACGCAATCGTTTTGTGTCAACGGCCTTGAGATGGATGCCTTCCGCTGGCGCAATCGTCTTGATATTCGCCGCGGTGCGTTCCAGAGCGAAGCGCTCGAGCAATTGAGCAAACGCTTCATCCATGACCGCATCCAGATCTCGTTCAAGCGGGCGCTCGATATGGGCGATCGCCTTCTGGTGAGCGCGGCGCTCGATATGCCCTATCACGAAGAGAGCGATATCGCCTTCGATTTCCTCGATGGTGAAGGCCGACCGTTCGAACCGTACTTCAACGTGATCGAGGACAGCGTTACCCATGCATCCGATTTCGGCTCCCTCGAGCGTCGCAACTTGGAGCTGTCCATCTCGCTCCCTAAGGCCATTGGCGAAATGTGCGTTTGTGCCACCGATACCGCTGGCACGATCGCGCCGGGGTTCGAGGTGCTGAGCGAAAAGGGCGCGCATGCGCTGCTCGAAGAATTCGCCGAACAGACGAGGACTGCCTATAACGATCCTGCTTACGACGAATGGTATCGCACCCATCAGCGCGCCGACCTCCCAACGCTCTTCGAGCAGGTTTCCGTTCGCTTCAAGGTCGAGCCGCTCATCAGCATCGTGTGCGTGCTCGATCATGCTCAACACCACCAGATCCACGACGTGATGAATGCGTTCCGTACGCAAAGCTATAGCAAATGGGAGCTGATCTTCGTCGATCTGGATGGCGACGATTCGTTCGTTTCCTCACTTCTTGAAGTATTTCAGGATGATCGCATGTATCTCGTGGATGTGGATCCCGCGCTTTCGCGCCCCGAGAAGATCAACGCCGCATTCTACGCAGCGGAAGGCAGCTATATCGGTTCTCTCTTCGCGCATGATCTGCTCGCACCCAATGCACTTTTCGAATGTGTGCGCACGATCAATGCGTTCCCTACCTGCGAGCTCATCTACTGCGATTCCGATACGGTGAATGTGCAGGGATATCATTCGCATCCGATCTTGCGCAGCGCGTATTCCCCCGAACTGCTGCGTTCGTTCAACTATTTGGGCAACTTCGTGATCTATGGCGTTGAATTGCTCGAGCGCATCGGGCTGCTCGACCCTGCCTTCGAAGGAGCGCTCGCTTACGATCTGAATCTGCGCGCTTGTGAACAGGCGCAGCGCGTTTGCCATATCTCGCGCGTGCTGTGTCATCGTCGCTTCGCTTCCGAGATGTACGAGTATCAGTTGCATTCTCCTGAAGATCAGGAAGCGGGTCGCAAGGCGCTCGTGGCACACTGCAAGCGCGTGGGGATAAGCGCCGAGGTCCTGAGCCTGGATATTCCGTTTTGCTACCGCATTCGCCATGTGCTCACTGAAACACCGAAGGTTTCGATCGTTCTAAACACCGTGAACAATGCTGATGTGATCGAACGCTGCGTAACGAGCCTCTATCAGCAGATCAGCTACGACAATTTCGAGGTCGTGGTGGTCGAAGTCGGAAAGCTCGATGCTCATGTCAAGGACACCCTTACGCGCTTGCGCGAACGCTTTTCGACCTTCAGAACGCTGCACTACGATGGGGTCTTCAACCATGCACGCCTGGCGAATTTCGCAGTCGAGCAGCTTTCGAGCGAATACTTTTTCTTCATCACCGACGACACGCGCATCCTTACGCCCGACGCGCTCCAGACGATGCTCGGGTATTTCCAAGACGAACAAGTGGGGATCGTGGGTCCGCAGAAGCTCTATTTGGATGCCACCATCGAACACGCCGGTCTGGTGGTGGGAGGCGAACATGTCATCACGCCCATCTCGCGCTACATGCTCTCCGATTGGAATGGGTATCTCGACCGTTGTGCGGTCTCGCGCAATGTCTCTGCGGTGGCAGGTGAGTGCATGTTCATCTCGAAGGAAGTCTTCGACCAGGTGGGAGGCTTCACGGAAGATTTCTCGCTTGCTTATTCTGATGTTGATTTTTGCTTGAAGGCGCGTGAGCTGGGATTCTATACGGTCTATACGCCGTATGTGAAGCTTACGCATTCGCGCTCGGTCAATCGTATGCGCAACTATTCGCAGGCATTTTTGATCAAGCGTACGCGCGAGGCGGCGCTCATCCAGTACCTTTGGCCCGATTACTTCGTTAAGGGTGATGGCTTCTACAACCCCAATCTCGATCCGAACAACCCGTATTTCGCGCTGAGGAAAGACTGAAGATGAACGTTCGTCTTGAATCCATGTGCCAAGGCGATGGCAAGATCTATGCGCAGATCGCCATCGAGCGCCTCTCGGCTGATTCGATCGTCACGCTTGAAGCACACCTGAAAGATGGCACCGAGATCCCGGCGCATCTCCTTCCTTTCGACCCGCTCGATGGTCAGTCGGCAGCGAACTTCGTGATCATCGTGCCGCATTTCGATGAGCGCGAGATTATGCTCGAATTCAACGAATACCGCGGTGCCGATGCGCCGCTAGGGCGTGCGCACCTTACGATCGAGACGAATATGCTCACGTGGCGCACGCGCATCAATTCGGTGGTGAAGAACGAGCTCATTGCGCAGATGTTCGATATCGAGCGCGAATACTATTCCGATCGCATGCACACTTCTTTCATTGCAGCAGTCGATGACAAGGACGAGATCGTAGTGAAGATGCTCATCGACCTTCCGCAGATCGAAGGCGCGGATGTGGCGATCCGCTTCCTCGATGCACACGGCAAGGAACGAGAGCTGCCCGTCTATCCGCTTTTCGAGGAGATCAAGCCTGCGCGCCGCTTTGGCGATGAGAATCGGATCAACGTTGGGTTTTCCGTGCGCGTCCCGCGAGATGATAAGGATTTCTGCGTGTTCGCCAGCGATGCGCTCGATGTGGTGCCGGGCGGGTTCGCCATGTTCTGCGACGAGAGCTACGAGCCTTTGCGGGCGCGCTTCTTCGAGCGAACCGTTGATGCGGCGCACGATCCTGCTTACGATGCGTGGTATCTGCTGCATAGCGCCACGCTCGCCGATCTCGCAGAGCAGCGTCGAACGACCTTTACCTACGAGCCGCTCATTTCGCTGGTCATCCCCCTTGTGCAAGGGGAAGCGGAGTTGCTCGCGCGCTGCCTGACGGCGCTCGCTGCTCAGACCTACAATGTGTTCGAGGCCATCGTGGTCGATCGCTACTATGGCGATGCCGAATTCGCCGCGCTCGGGCTTGAACAGGGGGGAGCCTGCGCGCTCACGCGCGTGAAGGTCGATGAGGCGCTTGGCGCCGACGAGATGTTCGCCGCGGGGCTTGCCGAGGCGAAGGGCTCGTATTGCGCGCTGCTCGAGCCTGATATCATGCTCGCTCCCGAAGCGCTCTTCGAGGTGGTGCGTCGCATCAACGAGCGTCGCGTTCTCGAAGATGAGGCTCCTGCGTGTGTTCTCTATGCGCATCACGACGTGCTCGATGCGAATGGCATGCTGTGCGAACTTGCCTGCAAGCCGCTCTATTCGCCCGATCTGCTCCTGTCCTATAACTATGCGGGGCCGCTCATCTTTTTCGAACGAGAATTGCTCGATCAGCTGCAGGGATCGGCGGGGTTCGTACGCGAAGCGCTCGTCTACGACCTGCTGTTCAAGGCGATCGAGACGACGGGGAGCATCGAGCGTATCGACCAGATCCTCTACCATGTGGCGCGTGCGCCGCGCGAAGCGGCAGGTGAGAACCAGGCACGCATCGAGGCGCATGAAGAAGATTTTCGTGGCGGGCGTCGCGCGGTAGCGAACCACCTGAAGCGTCGCGGCATCGAAGCAACCGTTCTTTCCGATATCCACGAAGAGCTCTACCGCTTGAACTATGCGTTGCCCGCTGAGCTTCCTTCTGTTCTGGTCATCGTGGTCAATCGTGAACAGCCCTATCTTTTGGAATCATGCATCGAGAGCCTGTTCGAGAAGAGCCCCTACGATAACCTGCAGGTGTGCATCGTCGACAATGCGAGCACTTCGCTCGAGACGTTCTCGACCTATGGGCGCATTCAGGGTAAGCACGAAGAGGTCGATCTCATTCGCATTACCGAACGAAGCGGCTATGCTGCTTGCATCGCGCAAGCGCTCGAAGCGCATGAAAGCGACTACGTGCTGCTGCTCGATGGGGCGGTCGAATTCGAGACTGAAGGCGCGCTCGAACGCTGGATCGGCATGTGCACACGTTCTGAAGTGGGCGTGGTGGGCGCTAAGCTCCTGCTTTCTGACGATACGGTTTCTGAGGCGGGGATCACGGTGGGCTCGGTGCGTGGTGCAACGACCATCGGTACCGATCTGCCCCGTACGGCGCCCGGCTATCTGAAGCGTCTTGCCTGCACGAACGATGTTTCTGCCGTTTCGAGCGCATGTCAGTTCATCCGTCGAAGCGTGCTTGATGAAGTAGGTGGCTACGACGATCGCTTCAAGCTCGATTTCGGCGACACCGATTTTTGCTTGCGCGTCATCAAGGCAGGCTATTTCGTCGTGTTCGATCCCGAGGTCGAGCTCTATCACTTCAAGAACAAGATCAAGGATGACCATCTTTCCGATGCGCGTCGCATCCGCCTTGAGCAGGAGCGCGCTTATCTGCACTTCAAATGGCCGCGTGCGTTCGTTGAGGGCGATCCCTTCTCCAGTTCGCTGCTTGCTCCAGGCGATGGTTATTACCAGCTATATCGTTAAGATATAGCTGATCGTGCGATTCCCGTACAATTTTCGCGGCGCGTGCACACGGGTTGTTCTATAGTTAGAACTTGCGCTTGTCGCTTTTGCGGCGTTGCGCTCCATGGAACAACACGATCGCAGGGTATACATGATTCAGATCGAACATCTCTATAAAACCTATACGAGCGAGAAGCACGATGAAGCGCATCACGCTCTGAAGGATATCAATCTCACGATCGAAGATGGCTCCATCTTCGGCATCATCGGCCAATCCGGCGCGGGAAAATCGACCTTGGTGCGCTGCATCAACCTGCTCGAGCGTCCTACTTCAGGCGAGATCATCATCGATGGGGTGGATGTGACGAACCTCACGGGCAAAGCGCTGCTCGACTTTCGTGCGAACGTGGGCATGATCTTCCAGAATTTCTCGCTCTTCCAGCAGCGAACGGTGCTGCGCAACGTCACCTTCCCGCTCGAACTGCACAAGGGTTACAACAAGGCTGAAGCGCGCGAGCGTGCGCTCGAATTGTTGGAATTGGTAGGTCTTGCCGATAAGGCGAACAAGTATCCTTCGCAGCTTTCTGGCGGACAGCAGCAGCGCGTGGCAATCGCGCGTGCGCTCATCAATCGGCCATCGATCATGCTCTGCGATGAAGCTACGAGTGCTCTTGACACCATGACCACGCAGTCGATCCTTCGGTTGCTCAAAGATATCAACGAAGAACTCGGCGTTACGCTCGTGCTCATCACCCATTCGCTGCTCGTGGCGGAGCAGATCTGCGACACGGTTGCGGTCATCGATGATGGACGCATCGTTGAGATGGGCCGCACGCAGGATATCTTCGAGAATCCGCAAAGCGATGCCTCGCGTCAGCTTTTGGGAAAGGAGTGCTAGGCGATGGATTTCCTTGCGACCTTCTTCGATAACTACGGCATGCTTCTTGCGCAGGGCACCTGGGATACCCTGCTCATGACCATCGTTTCGACCTTCTTCGCCTATGTGATCGGCATTCCTCTGGGCGTGCTGTGCGTGCTCACAAGTCCGAAAGGGCTCATGCCTCATCGCATCTTCAACATGGTGCTCGGCTGGATCATCAACATCGGGCGTTCGATCCCGTTCATCATCTTGCTCGTGGCGCTCATTCCGTTTACGCGTTTCATCGTGGGCACTTCGCTTGGCGTTCCTGGCGCGATCGTGCCGCTCGTCATCTCTGCGGCTCCCTTCATCGCGCGCATGGTCGAACAGTCGATCGAAGAGGTCGATGGCGGTCTGGTGGAAGCGGCGCAGAGCTTCGGCGCGAACACCTGGCAGATCGTCTATAAGGTATTCTTGCGTGAGGCGTTGCCTTCGCTCGTTCGTGGTTTTGCGATCGTGTTCATCACCATCCTTGGTTATTCAGCGATGGCGGGCTGCGTTGGCGCTGGCGGTTTGGGCGATATCGCGATCCGCTACGGCTATCAGCGCTACCAGGACGATGTCATGATCGCTACCGTTATCATCCTCATCGTGATCGTGCAGATCGTGCAGAGTGCTTGCAATTTTGCCGCTCGCAAAATGGAACACTGATCTGAGGTGCCTCGGTGCTTCATCTTAGCGTTCAGGATTCGTTCGTAGCACAACAAAGGCTTACTCGCTCATCCTTCAAGTCAATCTGAAACACTGATACACCTCAGGTTGCGAACTCTGGTATTCGTCTCCGTCCTCAAGCAGCGCTCGCAGTGCCTGAAACAAATCGGTAACCACTTGCCCTGCCGAAGCCCGTATAATGAAGTGAGCAACTAGTGCATGCATTCTACGGGAAGGAAGACCAAGCATGGCAATGAGCCCTGATCAAGATTTCGTACTGAAGACCATCAAGAGCAGGGACGTTCATTTCGTGCGCTTCTGGTTCTGCGATGTGCTCGGCAATATGAAGTCGTTCGCTGTTATTCCGAGCGAGCTCGAAAACGCCTTTGAAGAGGGCATGGGCTTCGATGCAAGCTGCGTGCAAGGCTTTTCGCTGAATTACGAATCCGATATGCTCGCATTTCCCGATGCGACCACCTTCCAGATCCTGCCATGGCGTCCTGCTGAGAACGCGGTCGCGCGTATGTTCTGTTCGATCCGCACCCCTGAAGGCCGCATCTACGATGGCGATTCCCGTGCGGTGCTCGCCAAAGTGGTGGCGCGCGCAGAGCAGCTCGGCTATATGATGAACGTGGGTCCCGAGATCGAGTACTACTATTTCAAGGACCGCGAAGGGCTCGAAGTGCTTGACACCGGCGGCTATTTCGATCTTACTTCGCTCGATAACGCGAGCGATCTGAGGCGCGATACCATCCTCACGCTCGAGAAGCTGGGCATTCCGGTCGAGTACTCGCACCATGAAAACGGCCCCTCGCAGCAAGAGATCGACCTGCGTTTCGCCGATGCCTTCACCATGGCCGATAACGTGATGACCTACAAGTTAACGGTCAAAGAGATCGCCATGAAGTATGGCCACTATGCCTCGTTCATGCCGAAGCCCATGGCTGATCAGCCTGGCTCGGGCATGCATATTCATCAGAGCCTGTTTGACGAGAACGGCAACAATGTCTTCTTCGACGAGAACGACCCCGATGGCTATAATCTCTCGAAGATCGCGAAGCACTACATCGCAGGGCTTTTGAAGTATGCACCCGAATTCGCGCTCATTACCAATCCGACGGTGAACTCTTATAAGCGTCTCGTGCCGGGTGGGGAAGCGCCCATCCAGATCACCTGGGCGCGTTCGAATCGCTGCACGCTTGTGCGTATCCCTGGCTACAAGCCGCATAAGGAAGAAGCCTGTCGCGTCGAGCTGCGCAACCCCGATCCTTCGTGCAACCCCTATCTTGCATTTGCGGTCACGCTCGCTGCGGGCCTTAAGGGCATTCAGGATGAACTGCCGCTCGAGCCTCCCACGGAAGATCCCACGCTGTTCACCTGTACGCGCCACGAGCTCAACGAGCGTGGCATTCGCACGCTCCCTGATACGCTTGGCGACGCCGTGGAGCTATTCGCTTCCTCTGAGCTCATGCGCGAGGTATTGGGCGAACATATTCATTCCTATCTGGTCGAGGCGAAGCGTGCGGAATGGAACGAATACCAGAAGAGCGTTTCCGCATGGGAGCTCGATCACTACCTCGGTGTTCTGTAGGAGGCACGGATGCAGAGAAAAAGTGTCATATTCGTGGCCGATAGCCTCGATAACGCGCATAAGTTCCAAGCGGTGCTCTCCGGCATGGATGCAGATGTGGTTGCGGGTTCGTCCTTGCAGTTCAAGAAGCTCTTACACGAACACCCCAACAGCGATCTGATCATCTTCGAAGCTTCAGGCGATGCCACCCAATCCATCGCGATGGTGGAAGACGTGATGGTCCAAGATGGCGGTGGGTCGATCCTCATCATCGTGAAGGAGGACATGCTGCAGGGGTTGCGTTTGCCGGTGCGCTTGAATAGCGATTTCGTAGTGCAAGGAGCGAGCGCGGATGAGTGCGCGTTGCGCATCCGCCAGCTGCTCTGGCCGGGCAACGAAACTTCCACGAGCGATTTCATCTCGATCGATACCATGACCATCAATCTGGCCACCTATCAGGTAACCGTGGCAGGCGAGCCGGTCGACTTCACCTATCTCGAATATGCGCTGCTTGCGTTTCTTGTCACGCACCCGGGGCGCACGTATTCGCGTGATGCGCTCTTGCGGCGCGTGTGGGGCTTCGATTACTTCGGCGGCTCGCGCACGGTGGATGTGCATGTGCGACGCGTGCGTGCAAAGCTGGGGCCAGACCTGGCGCAACGCCTTGAGACCGTTCGTGGTGTCGGATATCTTTGGAGTGCCTGATCATGCCTAAAACTGTTGCCATCATCGATGGAAATTCCCTTATGCACCGCGCGTTTCATGCGGTGCCTCCTGCCATGCAAGCGCCTGATGGCACGCCCACCAATGCTGCCTTCGGCTTTTTGGCGATGCTCATCAAGTTCATCGAAGAGCAGCATCCCGATGCGATCGTGTGCGCTTTCGATAAAGGAAAGCCGGCCTTTCGCATGGAGGCGCTCGAGCAGTACAAAGCGCAGCGTCCGCCCATGGACGATAACTTGCGCGTACAGTTTCCTCTCATCGAAGATCTGCTTGCTGCGCTCAACATCCCGGTGGTGGCGCTGCCTGGCTGGGAGGGCGACGATATCTTGGGCACCCTCTCGGCTCAAAACGAGAAGCTTGGCTACAACTCGCTGCTCGTGACCGGCGATAAGGATGCCTATCAGCTGGCGAGCGATCTTACGCGCATCGTCACCACGAAGAAGGGCATCACCGATGTGGTTGTCTATGGTCCGGCTGAGGTGGAGGAGCGCTATGGCGTTACCCCTAGTCAGTTTACGGATTTCTTAGGCTTGAAGGGCGATAAGGCAGATAATATCCCTGGCGTTCCCGGTATCGGAGACAAGAAGGCTGCGGCCATGCTGCAGGAATTCGACGATCTCGAGGGCATCTATGCGCATCTCGATGCTTTCAAGGGAAAGCAACTTGAGAATCTTACGAACCATAAGGACGACGCCTTTCTTTCGCGCGAAGTTGCCACGATCGTGCGTGATGTGCCGATCGAGATCGATCTTGAAGATCTTACGTTTCCTGATTTTGATGCGGCAAAGGTAACGGAGGCGTTCACGAGCGTGCGCTTCATGGCTCACTTGACCAAAGTGCTCGATATGCTTGGTGACGCTTCGACACCGGCGGGTGCAGAGACGTTCGAGGCCCATCCGCTTGTTGAAGGAGCTGATGCGCAGGCAAGTTTCGAGGCGCTCATCGCGTCGGATACGAGCATGCCGGTGGTGTTGGCTGACAGCGACAAGCAGGGCTCGCTTTTCGGTGATGAAGTCCATATGGTGTTGCGTACTGAAGATGAGACGCTCTACCTTACGGGTGATGAAGCCAAGCAAGCGCTTGCACGTTTGGTCAAGGAAGGACGCTTCATCACCTTCGACGCGAAGAAGCTAGTCGAGCAGGTGTTCCCTCACGATTCTTCTGATGTTGCGCTGGTGAGCGTAGAAGAGGTACTGGCGATGGAGTGCTTCGACGTGGCGCTCGCCTCCTATGTGGTTAATTCCACAAATGGTGGCTTCGATATCCAAAAGCTCGTCGAGATTCATTGCGGATCGTTCTTGCCTGATGCTGAAGCGCTTGCTGATGAGCTTGCCCTCAAGGCTGCTGCAGTGGAGCGTTTGGCTGAGATCATGCGCAGTCGTCTCGACGAAGACGGGGTGGCTTCGGTCTATACTGAGATCGACTATCCGCTGGTGGGCGTGCTAGCGTGCATGGAGCGTACTGGTGCGGCCATCGACAAAGCAACGCTCGATCGTATCGCGCTTGCCACCCAAGAAGAACTCGATACACTGCGGACGCAGATCGTTGAGCTTGCGGGTGAGGATTTCAATATCGACTCTCCCAAGCAGCTTGCCCATATCCTCTTCGAGGTGCTAGGGCTCACTCCGATCAAGAAGAATCAGCGCGGCTATTCAACGGATGCTTCGGTGCTCAAAGAGCTTTCAAAGGTGCATGAGCTGCCTGAGCTTGTACTCCATTACCGTGAATATGCCAAGGTGAAATCAACCTACATTGATGCGTTGCCGCGCATGCGAGCAAACGATGGGCGTATCCACACGTCATTCAATGAGATGGTCACCACCACAGGACGTCTTTCGTCGTCCGACCCGAATCTGCAAAACATTCCTGTGCGCACCGATTTCGGTCGTCAGATTCGCGAATGCTTCGTTCCGCTCGAGGAAGGCGAGGTCTTCCTTTCAGCGGACTATTCACAGATCGAACTGAGGTTGCTCGCGCACCTTTCTGGCGACGAACATCTTATCGAGGCATTTCTTTCAGGTGAAGATTTTCACGCGAAGACGGCAAGCCGAGTGTTCGATGTGCCGCTCGAAGAGGTTACGCCGCTTCTACGCAGTCGTGCGAAGGCGGTTAACTTCGGCATTGTGTACGGTCAGCAGGCCTATGGGCTTTCGCAGTCGCTCGATATTCCCTTCGGCGATGCCAAAGACATGATCGATCGTTATTTTGCTGCATATAGTGGGGTGCGCGCCTATCTCGACAGGATCGTCGAGGAGGCCAAGAGATGTGGGTATGCTGAAACGTTGTTCGGACGCAGGCGCTACATCCCTGAACTCAATGCGCGCAATGCGCAACAGCGTGGTTTTGGTGAGCGCACCGCTATGAATCATCCCATGCAAGGCACGGCTGCTGATATCATCAAGATCGCAATGCGTCAGGTGCAAGATGAATTGGTAAGATCTGGCGCAAAGACCAAGCTCATCCTCCAGGTGCATGACGAACTCGATTTCTCGGTTCCAACCGATGAGATCGAAGAGGTAAGTGCGCTCGTTTCACGCATCATGGAATCGGTTGTGGAGCTTTCGGTGCCGCTCATCGTTGATGTTTCGTGGGGAAAGAATTGGGCGGAAGCGCACTAACGCGCTATTTTCGCACCGCCGAGAAAAAATTTCTCCCCAAAAGGTGCATATGGCTATAAAATAGACAGGCTGTTTTTCATGGTGTGAAACTCATCGTAGCTGTTGGAACTTTTTCGATGTGGTTCGCTTCAGGAAAACGTCGCAACCTGCTTGATCGTGAGTGGTCTTTTCCCTCGAACACGCATGATCGCTTAAGCGGGAAACGAATACTTTTAAAGGTAGATGCGCATGCGTTTTATTGACGCGGCCTTGCCAGGCTGATAAGATAACGGCTTGCGTTTTGACACGTTTATAGGAGTATGCATGTACGCAATCGTAAAGACCGGTGGTAAGCAGTACAAGGTTGCCGCTGGAGACTATCTCAATATCGAAAAGCTCGATGCTGAAGTGGGCGCGAAGGTTCCCCTTACGGCTATCGCTGTTGTCGATGGCGACAAAGTTGTTGCCGATCCCGCTAAAGCTGCAAAGACCAAGGTAGAGGCTGAGGTCGTCGAGCAGTTCAAGGGCGAAAAGCAGATCATCTTCAAGTTCAAGAAGCGCAAGAATTACAAGCGCACCCGTGGTCATCGTCAGAATCTCACGCGCGTGAAGATCGTGTCGGTCGGTTCTGCTAAAGCGAAGAAATAAGAAGGAGGGAATAGAATGGCACACAAGAAAGGTCAAGGTTCCATCCGTAATGGTCGTGATTCTCAGTCGAAGCGTCTTGGTTGCAAGCGTTTCGCTGGTGAGCAGGTCGGCCCTGGCGTGATCCTCGTTCGCCAGCGTGGCACCCGTATTCATCCGGGCGAGAACGTTGGTCGTGGTAAGGACGATACGTTGTTCGCACTGTGCGAGGGCGTTGTCGAATACACGAAAGGTGTTCGCCGCAAGGTTCATGTTCGCCCTCAGGCATAACTTGAACCTATTAGAGCAACGAAGTCGAAGCCCTCTGCCTTTGCAGGGGGCTTTTCGTTTAGAATGGACGCTATGTTTATCGATAAAGTTCGCATACATGTGAAAGCAGGAGACGGCGGTGCTGGTTGCATGTCGTTTCGCCGTGAAGCCCACGTGCCAAAGGGTGGCCCCGATGGCGGCGATGGCGGCCGTGGCGGAAACGTGATCGTGCGCGCCGACGCAGGCGTTTCCACGCTCATCGACTACCGTTTCAAGCATCATTTCAAGGCTACGCGCGGTACGCACGGCAAGGGTTCGAAGATGCACGGCGCCAATGGCGAGGACCTGGTGCTAAAGGTGCCGGTGGGAACCGTGGTGCGCGAGTACTTCGAGGAAACGAAAGAGGTGGGCGAGCTCTTAGCCGATCTCACTCACGATGGCGAAGAGATCGTAGTGGCAGAAGGCGGTCCGGGCGGTCGCGGCAATACGCATTTCGTCACGCCCACGCGTCGCGCTCCTGCCTTCGCTGAACTGGGTGTTCCTGCCGAAGAGGGCTGGATCGAGCTTGAGATGAAGCTCATGGCCGATGCTGCGCTCGTGGGCATGCCTTCTGCGGGCAAGTCCTCGCTCATCGCGCGCATGTCGGCGGCTAAGCCCAAGATCGCCGATTACCCGTTCACTACGCTCGTTCCGAACTTGGGCGTGGTGAAGGTGCAGGATTATAGCTACGTGGTAGCTGATGTTCCCGGGCTGATCGAGGGCGCGCATGCGGGCAAAGGGCTCGGGCATGAGTTCTTGCGCCACATCGAGCGCAGCGCGATCATCTTGCACGTGGTCGACTTGACCGGTGGCTACGAAGGTCGCGACCCTGTCGAGGATTACGAGATCATCAAGCGTGAGCTCGAACTGTATGCGCCTGAGCTGGCTGAACGGCCGTGCATCGTGGTGGGCAACAAGATCGATATGCCTGGCGCAGAAGAGGCGGCCAAGCGTTTGGCGGAGGTGGTACGCCGCGATTCGATCGCGCGTGCCGGGGGCGATGAGTTCGCCACGAGCCCCCTTGATCCGCGCTTGTTCTGCACGAGTACCGTTACCCAGGTGGGCATCGAAGCGCTCATGGCGGCGACCGGTGGGAAGGTTCAGCAGCTGCGCGAAGAAGCACGTGCTGAATATGACGCACAAGAACATTTCGACCAGGTGTGGGAGCATAAGCGTCAGGAGCGCCGTGCGCGCTACGAGATCACGCAGCTCTCCGAAGGGGTGTTCCGCGTGAGCGGCAAGCAGATCGAGCGCATGGTCATCCAGACCGACTGGGAAAACGATGAAGCGATCGCGTTCTTGCAGCATCGTTTCAAGCGTCTTGGTCTTGATGAAGCACTTGAGAAAGCAGGTGCGCGTGATGGGGACGAGATTCGTATCCTTGGATACGATTTCGAGTTCGAATCGGCGCGCATGCATGAAGATGCCTATCGCGGGCTGGATCTATAGATAGTTGTAAGCGTGAACAGGTGTGCGGCGGTTGCGTGATGTAGCCGATCTGCACGCGGCAGTGTCGAACGGAGAAGAGGAGAGGACAGACATGAGCCTTGAGCAGAAGAAGATCATGGTCGTGAAGATCGGCTCCTCTACGCTCGTTACGGGTGAAGGCAAGCTCGATACTGCCTATCTTGCCACGCTTGCCTCTCAGATCAGCGGACTGCGACAGCGCGGATGGAGTCCGATCATCGTGACGAGTGGCGCGGTTGCTTGCGGGCTCGAGGCGCTTGGCATCTCAACGCGCCCGAGCGATACCCCTTCGCTTCAGGCCGCGGCTTCGGTGGGCACCAATATCCTCGTGAGCAGCTATGCACGTGCCTTCAAAGCGCACGATATGCTCACTTCGCTCGTGCTCATCACACGGCAGGTCACCGCTGATCGCGAGCAGTACTTGCATGTGCGCGACACCCTCGAGCGGTTGCTCGACTTAGAGGTGGTGCCGCTCATCAATGAGAACGATACGGTTTCGGTCGATCAGCTGCGCTTTGGCGATAACGACACCCTTGCCGCGCTGGTCGCTTGTTTGGTGAAGGCTCAGCTCTGTGTGATCTTCTCCGATATCGAAGGGTTCTTCACGGCGAATCCTTTCGAAGATGCTACCGCTACGCTCATTCCTGAAGTCTCCTCGATCACGCCTGATATCATGGCGCTTGCTTCTGGATCGAGCTCGACGGTCGGTTCGGGTGGCATGATCACGAAGATCCGTGCGGCGCGCGTGCTCATGGCAGCTGGTATCGATATGGTCATCTGCCAAGGTCACAACAGCGATTTCCTCATCCAGCTTGCCGAAGGGCAGTCGCTCGGGACGCGTTTCTCTCCGTGCGGCACGGTTCACGATATCACGCCGAAGAAGCTCTGGATCGCGCTGGGTGATACGGCCAAAGGCTCGCTCATTGTGGACGAAGGCGCGGCTGAAGCGCTCGTTTCGCGTGGTTCGTCGCTCTTGGCGGTAGGTGTATGCGGCGTTGAGGGAAGCTTCGCACGTGAGGACATCGTCGATATCGTGAACACGAGCGGGCGCATCATCGCGCGCGGAAAAGCAGGGGCATCGTCTTCTGAGATCACCCTTGCGTGTGGGCGGAGCCAGCGAGAGATCAAAGGCAATGAGCTTCTGCGTGACTTGGCGCAGCGTCCGGTCGTGCACCGTGATGAATTGGTAGTTTTCGAGTAAGGCGAAGATATGAGTGGAATTGCAAGAAGGGCAGCAGAGGCAGCGAAACGCGCTTCGGAGGTGCTTGGTGTTGCGAGCGAAGAGGTGCGCAATGAAGCGCTCTTCGCGATGGCGGCAGCGCTGCGCGCCGAGCGTGCGTTCATCTTGGAGGCGAACGAGCGCGACATGAATGCGGCACGCGAAGCGGGCACGAAAGAGGGGCTTCTCGACCGCCTCATGCTCAACGAAGCGCGCGTGGAGGCGATGGCGGCTTCGCTTGAATCGCTTGCGGCGCTTCCTGATCCTACCGGAGCCGTGCTCGAAGAGCGTACGCTTTATAACGACCTGAAGCTTACGCGCGTGAGCGTTCCGCTTGGTGTGGTAGCTATGGTCTACGAAGCGCGCCCGAACGTGACGGTCGATGCTGCAGGTATTTGCGTGAAGTCGGGCAATGCCTGTGTGTTGCGCAGTGGGTCGCTCGCGATCCATTCAGCGGTTGCGCTCGGCGAAGTGCTGCAGGGGGCGCTTGCGCAGGCGGGGCTGCCGAAGGACTGCGTGGTGGTCATCGATTCGACCGATCGCAGCGTCACCGACGAGCTCTTCTTGTTGCGCGATCTGGTCGACGTGCTCATTCCGCGCGGTGGGGCAGGACTTATTCGGCACTGCGTGGAGCATTCGCTCATTCCGGTCATCGAAACGGGCACGGGAAATTGCCATATCTACATCCACGAATCCGCCGATCTTGCCGAGGCGTATCCGATTGTGCTGAATGCGAAGACCCAGCGTGTGGGCGTGTGCAATGCCTGTGAGTCGGTGCTGGTCGATCGCGGCATCGCGCGTACGTGCTTGCCTGAGCTGCTGCGTCAGCTTGCAGCGGCGAAGGTGCGCATCCATGGCGATGAGGTGGTGGGCGAAGTGGCAGCTGAGCTCGATATTCCGATCGAGGCAGCGACCGAAGAAGACTGGGGGACCGAATACCTCGACTACGAGATCAGCATCAAGTGCGTCGAGGGCCTTGAAGAAGCGATCGCTCACATCAATCGCTTCGGCACCAAGCACTCGGAAGCGATCCTCGCCGAAGACGAAACGGCTGCGCACGCGTTCGCGCGTCGTGTTGATGCGGCGGCAGTGTATATCAATGCCTCCACTCGTTTCACCGATGGCGGCGAGTTCGGGCTTGGGGCCGAGATCGGCATCTCTACCCAGAAGCTTCACGTGCGCGGGCCGTTCGCACTCGAAGCACTCACCACCTACAAATACATCATCGAAGGCGAAGGTCAGGTGCGCGCGTAATGAGCGTTATCTGCGATCGCTTCGATACGCTCGGGCAAGAAGATCCTGCCAGGACGTATCGTCTCGGCATCATGGGAGGTACGTTCGACCCTATTCACATGGGGCATCTGGTCTGCGCTGAACAGGCGCGCGATGCGCTTGACCTGGACGGGGTCATCTTCATGCCGGCAGGAAATCCGGTGTTCAAGAAACATATCGAAGTGAGCGATGCGCACCACCGCGTGGCGATGTGCCGTGCCGCTATCGAGGACAACCCCGCCTTCGACGTGAGCACGCTCGAGGTCGATCGCGCGGGGGACACCTATACGGTCGATACGCTCGAAACGTTGCGCGCTCACTATCCTGAGAACGTCGAACTCTACTTCATCGCTGGTGCCGATGCGATCCTGACGCTGCCGCAATGGCGCGATGCGCCGCGTCTTGCTCGCCTGGCGAGCTTCGTCGGGCTCAATCGTCCGCGTAGCGCAAGCTTGCAGAGTCCGCAGATCGCGAAAAAGCTCGCTGGCACTGGTTTTCGTACGCTCTTCGTCGAGGCGCCGCTCTTCGAGCTCTCTTCGAGCGATATTCGCAAGCGTATTCTCGGTAACCGATCGGTGCGCTATCTTATCCCGCCAGCAGTTTTGGAGTATATTGAATCTGTTGGACTTTATGGAGATTGATGCATGGCTTCTTTTGAACTTGTTTCTCTGAGCTCTTCGGATGCCGAAGACTTCGATGACGATACTAATGAGCTGCTTCGTGCGCGTCATGCGCGTGAAGACATGCTGCCTGCTTATCATGAAGATTCTGGCGAATACGTTTCAGAAGCGAACGATGAGCCGATCGCGCTCCATGCGTTGCCCGAACGCCCCCACGGGCGTTCGCGTCTGAGCGTTATCCATGCCGAAGACGATCCGCATTCGACCGAGCCTATTCCTCGTGTGCAGGCTGAACGTCAGGCGCAACTGGGGTATGCGACACCGCCCAAGGATGAAGTGGTCGTTGAAGATGCTACGAAGAAGGAGATCAAGGATTATCTTTCCTCTCACACCTTCAAGTGCGCGAGCGCGCGCGATCCTGAGGCACTTTCCGAATTCGCCTATGCGCCTACCGATAAGGGCATCATCCTTTCGGTCGAGAAGCCCTTCAGCAATGCGAACTACAAGCGCATGAAGGCATTGCTTCGCCGCAGGGTGAAGCCTTCGCGCTACGTTCATAGCGTTATGGTGGCCGAAACCGCCGAGAAGATGGCGCAGGCCTACGATGTCGATCCGCGCGTCGCACGCATGGCGGGACTTCTGCACGATTGGGATAAGGCGCTCTCGCCGAAGCGATTGCGCGATCGCATCGCCACCTACGGGCTCGATATCGACGGACCGACCCAGATCAATATGCCGCAATTGCTTCATGGTCCTACTGCGGCCGCGGTGCTTGCTGATGAATTCCCTGAGTTTGGCGAAGAGGTGTTCCAGGCGATCGAGCGCCACACGGTCGGTAGTATCCGCATGAGCGCGCTCGACATGATCGTATTCTGCGCGGATAAGCTCGAGCCCGGAAACGATGTGCAGGTCTATCGCGATCTCTACGATAAGATCGGCAAGATGAGCCTCGAAGACCTCTTCTGCGCTGTCGAGCGCGAAGGATTCATGTATCTTCTGCGTTCATCCCGACCGCTCAACATCGATGCGGTCGAAGTTTGGAATTTCTACTGCGCTGAGCGTCAGCGCGACAACGAATAGGAGCATTGATGAGCGAAAAGTTCTCAGCACGCGAATGTGCCCTTATCGCAGCGAAGGCAGCTGATGAGCATAAGGCGACCGATATCATGGTGCTTGAGGTGGGGCAGTTGGTGGATGTAACGGAGTATTTCGTCATCGCTACGGCGCGCAATACCCCTCATGTTGGTGCGATCTTGGAAGCGATGGAAGATGCGCTGCGCATAGAATGCGGCGTGAAGCCGTTTTCGCGTGAAGAAACGAAGGACCATACCTGGGAGCTACTCGATTACGGCAATTTCGTCATCGATGTATTCCAGCCCGAAGCACGCGAGTACTATCGCTTGGAAACGCTCTGGAATGATGCCCCTATTGTCGATCTGTCAGAGGCGGGTATCGAACACCCCGAATACTCTGAGCGCATCGCGCAGCTGGTCCAGAAGATGGAATCAGCAAACGATCAGGCCTAAAGACCGATAAGCTGGAAATAGGAGAGCCATTTCTCGAATGACTCATCGCTAATAGCGTGCTCCATCTGGCAGGCTTCTTTTTCGGCTACCTTCGGGTCGAGTCCTACTTTGATCACGAGGAATTTCGTGAGCATCTCGTGGCGCTTGAGCACCGCTGAACCGTATTCATAACCTTCGGGAGTGAGCGTGATATCGCCATAGAAAGGTTGATCAAGGAGCCCCTGAGCCTTGAGGCTCGAGATGGCCTTTGAAACGGATGCTTTTGAAACGCCGAGCTTCGTGGCAACATCCACCGAGCGCACCGGTTGTTCAGGCGTACCGCCCAACATGACGATGGCTTCAAGGTAGTCTTCATGTGACATAGAGACTTTTTCAGTGCTCACGATCGCGCTCTCTTTCTGCTTGCCAACGGTGTGAATAGGGTAGCGCACTCCGTCTTCGGGGAAGTTCGCATCACAGCTACGAAGAGTGAGGCGCTTGGTCGTTATTGCATAGTATACTGATTTACTGCATCGACACCCAATGGAGGATATCAGATGGAACACAATTGTTATATTGATACGCGTGGCAATGTTAAAACCCCACTTTCATTCACAGAGGCGCTGGTCAAAGGCCTTGCGCAGGGTGGCGGCTTGTTCGTTCCGCAGAACCTTCCCTCCTTTGGCTTAGATGAGATCATCGCGTTGGCTGATCTTCCGTATGCGCAGCGCGCTGCGAAGGTCTACCAGGCATTCGATACCGATCTTGACGATGAGACGATCGAGCGCTTGATGGAGGCAACCTACGGGGCTGCTTTCGATACCGAAGACATCTGTCCGGTCACGTCGCTCGATGAGAAGACCCACGTGCTCGAGCTCTGGCATGGACCTACGAGTGCCTTCAAAGATATGGCGCTTCAGTGCTTGCCGAACTTCTTCAGCGAGAGCGCCCGGAAGCTCCGTGAAGAAGGCGTGATCGATCATACGTTTCTCATTCTTGTTGCCACCTCGGGCGATACGGGCAAGGCCGCACTCGAGGGCTTCAAGGACAAGGATGGCATTCAGATCGCGGTCATGTATCCCGATGGCGGCGTGAGCGATATCCAGTACAAGCAGATGGCCACTCAAGAAGGCTCCAACGTGAACGTGTGGGCGGTGTCGGGCAACTTCGATGACTGCCAGACGGGCGCGAAGAACGTTTTCGACGACGATGCGTTCAACGAAGCGCTCATGAACGAGCAGAAGGTGGCGCTTTCAAGCGCGAACTCGATCAACTGGGGACGCTTGCTTCCGCAGGTGGTGTACTACATCTCAACCTATGCCCAACTTGTGAAAGAGGGCAAGGTGAACGCGGGCGATCCGATCGATGTATGCGTGCCCACCGGTAACTTCGGCAACATCTTGGCTGCGTGGTATGCAAAGCAGATGGGAACGCCGATCGATATGCTGTTCTGCGCGAGCAACGAGAATAAAGTTCTGACCGACTTCATCGCAAGCGGCACCTATGATATCGCGGATCGTGCATTCGTGCTCACCCCTTCTCCTTCGATGGACATCCTTGTTTCTTCCAACGTTGAGCGCCAGCTCTTCGAGCTGTCTGGCCGCAAGAGCGAACTGATCGCTGAGTGGATGCGCGAGCTCAAGGAAGACAAGACCTTCACGGTCGATGATGAGACGCGTGAAAAGCTTCAGAGCGAGTTCAAGGCCGATAGCGTTGACAGCGAGACCTGCTTGCGTACGATCAAAGAAACGTTCGATCGCTACGATTACCTCATCGATCCCCACACCGCCGTTGCGATGAAGGTTGCCAATAACTTGCGTGGCGAGAATCCTGTGGTCATCGCATCGACGGCTCATTGGGCGAAGTTCGGCGATAACGTCTATCGTGCGCTCCATGACCTTGCCCCGGAAGAGGCGCTTCCTGAAGAGGTTGCGAGCTTGAGCGGTTGCGAACTCAATGAGCTCATCGCCCGTGAGGCGAACAAGACGCACATTCCGCGTGGCTTGGCTGAGCTCGATGAGAAACCGATCCGCTTCACTGGGGTCATCGAAGGATCGAAGCGCGCGATCGAAGCAGCGGTCGAGGATTTCGTCGACTAGACTTCTCTTGGCCTAATCTTAGACGATAGGGCGCACCTCGATCGTGAGGGCGATCTCGAATGCGCTGCCTGCAGTCTCCGTGCAGATCCGATGCGTTATTGCATCACCATTGCCGCTCCCACCCTCGGCTGACTCGGTCCGAAGTTCGTTGTTCTTCGTGGTTGGAGAGATCTTTATTCGAGCGTGTTCTTTCATGCGCGGGTGTTCCATGCCGGCGGCAGGTTGTGCTGTGTTGATGCCTGCCGGAGCGATGACGCGCTCATTGTTCCGAACGATCGGAATAGGCGTGGTCTTGGTCGCGTCCGCATCGGTGAAATGGTGAAGGCAGCCGAAACACGTGTCCATATCTGCGAAGCAGACCGACCCACAAATGGGGCAGGTCTTGAAGTTGGCAGGATCGTTGTCTTGGGGCAGGCTTCCGTGAATTACTTTCATGAAGATGTTCTCCTTTGATGATGGGTTGGTGGTTCGGAACGATGTTCTTTCACTCACGCGTTCTTGCAGATGGGCCGCAGGCTATTCTCGGGAGTGATGGCGAAAGCGCATCGATCGCACTTGTGCTGGAGCTGAAAGAGGCTTAGGTGCGGTGGTATGCATCGGGTGGTGCGAGGCGAAGGCTATCGCCTGAGATGAACCATTGGCTAGCGGGATAGAGGGCAGGCATCTCTAACACACCTACTGCATGAGGACATGAGCGTTTAGTGCCGGGCGGAACGGATGTTTCTGCAGCGATCACATTCCCACATTCATCGAAGAATGCGATATGGATGGGGTAGCGCATGCCGAAGGTGTGGATGCTGTGGCAGGGCGCTATCATGAGCAGCTCGGGTCTTGGTTGCGTACCTAAGAGGCCGCGTGCACGTTGCGCGAAGGTACTGGCAACGCTCACTCTAGGGAAGAGCGGTACTTCGGTCTTTTGCCAAGAGACTCGGGAGAGCTTTTTCGAGGGATTCAAAGACATGGGAACTCCTTTTTCAGTATGAACGGTCGTGCACTAGGACTGCTCGCGCTCGGTGATGGTGATGACCACGAGCGTTCGTTCTTGGGTGGTGAAGTATTGCAAAACGAGCTGGTGATAGCGCCCCGTTGCTTTATAGAAATTGCTCGCATATTCGTTATTTCCTGAAAGCGCCTGCCACCCTTTATGGGCAAGCGCCTCTTCGCAATGCGCGCGGGCACGGTCGCGCTCGCCTTCGAAGACGCAGCCGATCACTTCGCCCGATGAATAGACCGTAGAAAAGGCATGCGCATCAAGGCATTCTTGTTCGAACGAATCGGGAAGGCTGCTCTCTAAGGATAGGTCAAAACCGTTGGTCATGAGCTCTTTACAAGAGCCGTCCGTTTCGTCGAATCCGTTCACCAGTTCAATGACCTGCTCTTTCGATAAGCTGTTTGAAGCGCTTGCTGCTGATCCTGATACCCCGGGTCCATCGGCAAGAGCCGGAGAGGCAACGTGGTTGATCGCTAGCATGAGGCATAAGCACAGTCCAAAGCCAAAAGCGCAGATGAGTATTTTCCTAAGGGCTTGTTTGGTCATACGAATACTCCTGGTTTGTAGCTGTCGACACTCATGGTGATCGGATGCTCGATAGGGGAAAGCTCGACATCGAACACCCGACGAAGCGGATAGGCACCAAAGATGGTGGGTGTGAATGCGAGCGTTGCGGTGTAGGTGGTAAGACCACCCTGATCTTCGCTGGCGGACACGCTGCACGAAAGATAGTCGCGCTCGCTCACCTGCGCGAGCGCCTCTTCGATGTGCGCGCAGATCTGGCCGGTGGTCTCTTCGCTTGCGGGCGAAGGGGCGAAGACGCATACCGACTCACGGAAGATTCGGTCGAACGACGCGCATTCTGATAGGAAGAGGATGCTGTTGCAGGCGATAAGGGCGATCATGAGCATGACGGGGAAGAGGAGGGCGAACTCTATCGTCATCTGGCCGCGCGATCCGCTCTGCTTGAGGGTCGGTTCCATCTATTCCCACCTCCGGTATGCGCTCGTGCTCTCTATGGCATTCTTGAGTGCGGAGAATCCTTCTTGAACAGTGCCTGTTGCAGCATCCTTGATCGATTGAGTCAGTGTGATGGTGATCGGGATCTCCACCTTGCCTTCTATGATCTTGATCGTGGCAACTTGGATGGTGAATTCAGCTGAACCGATCGCATCGGTTATGGAGCTTTCAGCCGAACTGAGCGCATCGGTGAAGAGGCTATCGGTATCGGCTGCACTGAGAACTTCTTCTTTGATGGAGAGCAAGCGTAGCGAGAAATTCGAATCGTCTTGGCTCATGATGTGAGCGGTATTGATGAGCGCTGCTTTTTGAGGTGAAAGATCGACCGGTTCGAGCCCGAGTGCCGAAAGGCTCGATTCGAAAAGGTCAGCCGCCCATTGCCCAAGTCCGCTCTCGCTTGCCAGCGGTAGTGAATCGATAGCGCTCTTCAGTCCGTTCGAAAGTGCGTCTTGACCTTCGCCATAGCCTTTGAGCAGCCCCGACCATAGATCGAGCACGATGCGCTCTGCTCCTACCAGTGCGCCCGCATTGGTGGAAGCATAGTCATTCAAGATGCTATTGATGGCCGTTTTGCCGCTTTCTGTCGATTCGGGAAGCAGCGTTGCACCAGCAATGGCAGCACGCTTCGAGAAGCTGCTCGATCCCGAAACGAAGCCCGAGAGGAAATTCGTGTGCCCGGGGTTGGTGGTCGTCACAAAGGCGATCGCGCCATATTTTCCCGGTGGATCGATCTTGATGCGAGCCGTTTTTGCTTCATCGAGGGCTTCTGTGATCGAGTCGAATAGTCCGTTGGCTTCTTCTTTGAGCTTCTTCGATCGTTCATCGAGTTCTTCTCTTTGCTCTGCATACTCCCGAGCTAGTTCAGCTACTTTGCGGTAGTGGTATTCGAATCCATTGGGGATGGAGGTTGATGCCGCTGCTACGCTTCCCATGCTCTGAGGGGAAAGCTGACATTCGGGGCAGATGCGGAAACGGACCGGATCATCTTCGATATCCTTGAGCGATCCGTATCCGAGCCTGCTGTGAGAGCGGAGCAGATCAGGGCAGGCATCGTAAGCGTGCAGCTTGAACATCCCATCTTTTTGTATGTTGCTCCCTGTCGAACCGCCACCAGACGCGCCCGTTTCTACCAAGTTTATCTTGTACACCTCTTCGCTATAGAGTTCGGTCTCTCTCATCTCTTCGGTGTTCCTTGGCAGAATGGGGAGGAACGCATCGAAGCCTTCTTCACTGTTATTCACGTACCCGCGCGCCAGTTCGATGGTGGCAAAGTGATAGAAGCGCTTTCTGAGCGCTGAGCGCGCTTGTTCGGCAGCGGAATCGTTTGCTGGAGCTTCTTGACCAACGCGGGCGCGGTAGTAGGCTTGGGCACGTGCGAGCGCGACACCGAAGTCCCAGGTTTCAGACGAGCTGTAATAAGGATTTTCGCTCCCGCTCAAATGTGCGAGATTCTTCGCGCGTTCATACATGCAATAGTTGGTCTCACTGCCGCAATCGTAGCGATATGCTTCTTCCTTGATGCGGTTCGCCTCGTGCGCTGCTTCTTCTGCTTCAGCACCAAGTTGCTCAAGCTCGTCCCGTTTCTGATTGACGGCTGAGAAGGCTTCATCGGTCTTGGTGGTGGCGTGCTCTTCGAGGGGTTCAGTTTGCCAAGGGACGAGGATGGCAAGACCGCGATAGGCAACGCCGTTGCGCGCATTGGCATTCTCTGCGATCACGTTCGCCGCTTTAGCAGCTGCTACGAGTGGGAGCATGAGCTTGAGCTCTTCGAGTGCTGAGGTGGCCTTTTCCGAGAATGAATCGCGCGCTTGCTTGAGCTTCTGTGCGCTTTTGAGGAGTGCTTGCGATAGGGCGGCGGTGGGTGGCGTGCAGGCGGCTGCAACCGAAAGTCCCAGAGCGCAGAGAGAAGAGAGCGAGAGCGATAAGACGACCGCGTCGCACATCGTGGCGATGACGCAGTATTCTCCCACCACATTCTCAGCAGCAAGCGCCGCGCTATCAGCCACGTTTTGGATATCGCCCGATACCGATTCGATCTCGTAGACGCGTGCGGCGCTGAAGATGAGCGCGAAGGACAGCAGGAGCGCCAGCGCGACTCCTACTGTAGAGAACCCTTGTTCTTCGGCAAGTGAATCTTCTAAGTTGTTCAAGAATCGTTCCATCGTTCAATCCATCGTTCTGGTTCGTTGCTGATCGTGTTCTCGCGCACCCACGTGCTCTTGGTGGTGAGATGGTGCGAGACCTTCAGCTCGTAATTTCCGTTGCTATTGAGCACGCCCAATGCATCCAGGCCAAGATCGAAAAGGGGCAGTGGCTTCACCTCGGTCGAGATCGATACCGTAACCTCTTCGCTCGCCTCGTTGCCTGAAAGATCGATCTGCCAGCTACAGGATGGGTCATGAACATGGAAGTTCTCCTGCTGTGGCACGCTGGCCAGACGACGCTTGACGAAGTCTTCGACGGTTGCAGTGTTTTCCTCGAGCGAAGATGCGGTGGCGAGCACGCGGCATCCTTCTGCAGCGGCCCCTTCCATTACCATGCGCGTGTAGAGCAGGATGCCTGGTTGGATCAGGAGGAGCAGGCTGATCAGGAGCGCAGGGATCAAAAGCGCTGCTTCGACGGTCGCCTGTCCTTTCATGCGCACTTTGGTAGCGTGCTGCGATCCGCTTCGCGCATTGGCGAACAAGAGCGAGCGTGCTGGCTTTGCGCATGCATCCTTTGCGCACCTCATACGCACATCACATCTTTGGTCGTGCCTGAGCAGATGCGCTCGATCGCGTGAGATGAGCTTTGCAGCGCGTGTTCGATGAGCGCACCATCCTCAAGAAACGAGTGAAGCGCGCCGAGGGCTATGATGAGCGCAAGGAATCCAACGAGCACCACCGCATATTCGACGCTCGCTTGGCCCGATCCGCTATGCTGCGAAGTGGCTCTTCGCGCTTCGATCGTTTTGGCCTGTACGCATGCTTGCGTGCTGGCCTGAGATTTTTTGGGAAGGGCGCAGCTGCGGGTGGTCTTGTTGCTGTTGGATTCCATGGTTTAGCTCACGTAAGGAGAGTCTGACCTAGAGCCCGTTGATCCCGCTCGAGATGGCATCCCAGAGTTCTTGGATCTTGGGGCGGAAGAGTGTGATGGCAATGATCGCGATGACCACCAAGACCCCCACGAGGATGGCGTATTCAGTCGTTCCTTGTCCTTTCTTCTGGACCCATACATCGATCGCTCGCGCTGCGAGCGCATGATGCTTTGCTTCTATCCAGTTGCTGATCGTGTTGAACATGATGTTCCTTTCTTATCGTTCTTTAGAATCCTTCAATAAGTTCGAGAATGATCGGTCCCAAGATGAAGATGAGCATCGCGGGCAAGATGAGCGTGCCGATCGGGATGAGCATCTTCACCGGGGCCTTGGCCACCTTCTCTTCGAGCTTGGTCTTGCGCGTTGCGCGAATCTCAATGCCGGCATTGCTCAAGGTCTCTGCCATCGAGGTGCCAAAGCGCAGCGAGCGGATGATGCTTTCAATGACCCGCTCGAAGAGGGGAGAATCGTAGCTTTCTGCAAGCGCGCGCAAGCCTTCTGCGCGTGTTAAGAAGCCGTGATGCCATTGAGCCTGGAAACGCTTGCAGGCATGGCTCAATCCGCACGAGAAATAGTGGCAATACAGTTCGAGCGAACGGTCGAAACTGAGCCCGCTCTTCAGCCCTAATACCAGCACTTCGACAAGCTGGGAAAGCTCGCGTTCGACGGCGTTGGCGCGCTCTTCCACCTCTTGTTCGAGCGCCATTTGGGGCGCGCGATAGCCCACTATGAATCCCACCAGGCAGCCGATGAGCGCAAGCATCTCTGATGCGAGCATGCCGCATACGAGTCCAGCGATCGCAAGCGAGAGCGCAAGCTTCATGCGGGCGCGTGCGCATCCTTCGATAGACAGTTCACCTCCAAGTCCTGCTTTCTTCATAAGGCGCTCTAAGGTGTTCGATCTGAGATACCAGAGCGGCGCTTGGACGAGCTTCGATCTGTCTTGTTCATCTGATGAGGCCATTGCGACTTCGATCACCGTGCGTGCAAGACCACGTACGTGCAGGTAACCGAGAGCCTGTCTTTCAGCGGCTGCTCCTGCTTGCAAGAGATAGGATGTGCGCAGCTTCCTTTGCTCAACCTGTTCTAAGCTCCAGTATCCAAAGGCGCTGCCAGCAAGGGATGCGCTGGTGATCCCGATGATGATGAGAGCGGTTTGCATCAGGCCACCTCCACTTTGAGCAGCTTGCGTACCAGCAAGATCCCTCCTGCCTGCATCGCGATCGCGATAGCGAGCAAGATGATGCCCACTGCACTCGTGAAGAAAGGCTCGAGGAATCCTTCGGAAATGAGCGAGAACACACCTATGATCAAGAAAGGCATGATCGTGACGATCTGTGCGGAAAGCTTGGCCTGAGCGGTTTGGGTCTGCAGCAAGCGTTTGAGTTCAAGCTGGTCATCGACCGATTGGCGTACGACTTCCAAGACCTGTGAGAGGCTGCTTCCAGTGCGGTGTTGGATCTCGAGAGCGGTAGCGAGGAAGAAGAGCTCGGGCTCGTGCGTTTGGCTTTTGAGCACTTCAAGCGCCTCTTCAACGGTCCCCCCTGCGCCCACTACTGCAGCGCTCTTCTGAAAGACCTGTTTCAGGGGTCCTTCGAGGTCTTGGGCAACTTGCTCGAAGATCTGCGGGAGAGAATAGCCGATGCAGAAGCATGCGTTCATCGCCTGTATGGCGCTCGGAAGTTCTTCGCGCAAGCGCGCGTGATAGCTGCCTTGCTGCTTGGTGATCCACGAATTGAGGAAGAGCAGCGCACAGATGAGCGCGGTAAGGGCGAAGACGAACGAAGCTGAGAGCGCCGATCCAAGGATCAAGATGGCGAGTGCGCCGCCCAACAGCAAGGAGGCAAGCGATTGCGGATACGTTTCCGTATCGCGTTCGGCAAGCGCGTTCTGGAGACGCTTGATGAAACGTTCGATCACTCTTATCTTCAGCAGTTCGTTCGAGAGCGGCTTGAGCGAAGGGATGCCATTGCGCAGGAGATGCTGCATTCGAGAGGAATCGGCACCGGAGAGGAGCGCCGCTTCTGATCCATGACGAGAGCGCTCAATACAACCTGTGATCCAGAGTGCGAGCAAGCTTGCAGCGAAGAATGCGGCAACGAACGCTATGCCGCCGATGATGCGCGTTGTTTCCATCTTTCCACCTCCTCCTCGGTTGCAAGGGCAAATTCAGGGAGGGTGTCGAGCCATGAGGGGAAAGCGCGCCAGGTGCCTTGGTCATGCCAGAAGGCGCGCTTGAAATAGCTCTTCGTCTCGCAGCGCTTTTCCGCTGCGTTGTAAGAGTAGCCGACGATCTCGGTGATGTAGCGTTTGCCTGCCGGATCGCGGTTCGTTTGAACGACCAGATCGAGCGCTTCGGCGATCTGCAGTTCGATCACTTCTACGGGAAGATCGACGCCGTAGCGCACCATGGTGGTCAGGCGGCTGATCGCCTCTTTCGGTGCGTTGGCATGGAGCGTGGTGAGCGAACCATCGTGTCCAGTGTTCATGGCTTGCAGCATATCGAGCGCTTCGCTGCCGCGGCATTCACCTACCACGATCCGGTCGGGGCGCATGCGGAGCGCATTGATGACGAGGTCTTTGATCGTCACTTCGCCGAAGCCCTCGATGTTCTTGGGTCGTGCTTCAAGACGGATCACATGGGGGTGCGTGGTGAAACGTAGTTCAGCTGAGTCTTCGATGGTGATGATGCGCTCTGTTGGCGGTATGCATGCAGAGAGCGCGTTGAGTAATGTGGTCTTTCCGCTGCCCGTTCCTCCTGAGACTGCGATATTGCGCCTGCGCTGGACCGCCCAACGCAAGAAGGTCAGGACATCGTTATCGAATGAGCCTAGATCGCGCATGTCTTCGAGCGAGAAGAACTGTTCGCGAAATTTACGGATCGTAAGGATCGGGCCATCGAGCGAAAGGGGAGGGATGATCGCATTCACGCGATGTCCCTGCTTGAGACGCGCGTTGACCATCGGTGATGTCTCATCGATGCGCCTGCCGAGCGGTGAGATGATACGGTCGATGAGCGCATTCACTTCGCTGTCGTTCTTGAAGCAGTTCTTCGATCGGTAAAGAATGCCATCTGCTTCATAGAAGAGAGCATCCGATCCGTTCACCATGATCTCGGTTATGCGTTCGTCAGCCAAGAGCTCCTCAAGCGGACCAAGTCCGAACACACTATCGAGATAGCGATTGATAAGGATCTCGCGCTCTCTGTTCGTTGGCGCGAGCCAGGGTCGCTCTTCGCAAACGCGCTTGCAGACCTGGGTGATCTCGTTGCGTGCTTGGAGTGGATTGCGCGTGATGAGCGTTCCCATGTCGGAAGAAGAGAGGTGCGATCCTACGCCGCTGCGGAGTTCTTCAAAGCGTTCAAGCGCTGCATCGTTGGTTAGAGCGTTCGGGTGTGCTTCGTTATGACTGGGGGCATCATGTGCTGAGTAGGTCTGTTGTGCGTTCGATACGCGTTCGAGCAAAGACATGCGTTCCTCCTTTCTCGTTCTGATCTGCCTGCCTATTCAAGGGATGGCTCAGTAGCATGCCGCACGGCGCTTCTGCCTTCCGCGTAGTTTCGTCTTTTCGGGTAGGGCGCTCTTTTCGCGCGTGGAGTTCGCAGACGGATCAAGGGAAGGCTTCACGTATTCGAATACGGTCTTCTCGAGCAAGCTGGCCATGCTCGAGCAGAAGAGGTTGTTCACGCGTGAGAGCTTATGCGCCATTCCGGCACCGAGCAATTCGCCAACTTCTGCACCGCCGTCCTTGACCTCGTGCACCGTTGCACCCTTGAGCGCACATGAAACATCAAGCGTGCTCAGGAGTGATTTTTTGGAGCAGAAGTTCAGCAAGTAGGAGAACGAGGTAGTGGCTATGCCGCACCGCGTGCACAGATCGAGCGCATGGTTGCAAGCACGCACGGAAGAAGGCCTCTGGTCGATGACGAAGAATACGCCATTCGATGCTTCGAGAAGCTGCAAATGGAATTCCGACCAAAACGATCCCGTGTTCACTACGATCAAGTCGAAATGCGGCTTAAGGTAGGCAAGCAGTTCTCCGATGCGCTCTTCGGCAACTTCTGAGTATTCGAGTTTTGCGGGAGCAGAGAGAAGTGCTGGCCAGGAATCCTGTTTGAGCAGCGTCTCTATCTGTTCGGGATGGGTGAGGATATCGCCTACCTCGAGCGTTTCCTTGTAGCCGAGCAAATACTTCAGGTCGCCGAACTGGAAATCGGCATCGAGCAGAAGCGTTTTGATGCCTCGTTTCTGTGCGAGCAGTGCGCCCATGGTGGCGATGGCGCTCTTTCCAGTGCCGCCGCTTCCGCTCACCACGCTTATGATGTGCGCACCTTTGACCTGAGAGACGATCTGCTTTGCGGAGGCTTTCTTCGTTGCGGCAACGGTCGCTACGGTGCTGCTTGGCGTTTCGCTCGCTGGTGGTGTGAAGTCTTTTCGTGGAGGAACGGGCGAGACGGTTCCTCGCGAAAAGGGCGCTTCAGAAGCGGTATCTTTTGGGATGGATCTTGCATCATAGGTCTTGCTATGAACGGGTGCGTTCACATTGGTGATGAGGGGGATTTCGTCGATATCGATGGTGGGTAGGGGCGCGGTTTGTCCACTGCGATCATGTACGATGCGCCTTACCGTAACCGGGGAGACGGCCTCTTCGCTCGTTTGCGGTTTTTGTTCGCGCGTGTCGAATGCTTCGTATCGCGGTGAAGCAGAATCGTCGCGCACCTGAGTGCTGTGCTGTATCATCCGATCTTCAAGGAGCTGTCGCGCATCGTTCGCTTCAGAAAAGGGCCGCTCTCGAAACTCCGGCTTCATTTGGGCTTGGGCGTGGCCCAGTTTGTGGGCAGTATAAAGATGGGCGAATTCGCGGCTTCCGCAAATGGGGATCACTCCAGCGTTTTGACAGCGGCTCATCTTCGAACCAGAGGGCGAGGAGAGGAAAAGACGCACCGCTTGTCTAGCATTGTCCTTCTTGAGGGCGGCGGCGAGATTGATCCCATCGATCGTATCGTTCGAGACCACCCATGTTTCTGCCACATCGTGTTCACGAAGATACTTGCGCGCGATCAAGGCATCTGCAAAAGGAACGATCCAGGTTTGATCGAGGATGCGCTCCCCTTTAAGCCCGAGCGTGGCGGGATCGTTGAGGCACTGTGAATCTGCGCACAGGGCAATCTTGCTCATCATGATGGTTTCTCCTAACTGGTCTTGAGATTCGCTGAATCGATCGGTCACTTCAGTTCGATCGTGGTGTTCTGTTGGTTGGCATCGGTCTTTTCGGGGGCGTTCTGTTGTTCGGTCTTGTTCTCTGTGTTCGCTCCTTGCTCGTTCTTAGCTGCCTTACCTTCCTGCGCGGGGGTCTCTTGGCTTTTGCCCGAAGGAAGGGTGAAATAGATCGCGAGCGATTCAGAGGCGGTTACGAACTCTTGCGCCTTTTCAGGTTTCACGGCAAGGGTAATCCAGGTGAGCTTCGTGCGCGAAGAGCTCTCATCGTTATCAGCACTCGTTGCGAGCACTTCAAGATCGCGACCCAAACAGGTGGTCTTCGCTCCGGTGGCATACACGTCGACCTTGCTTCCTGCGCTGATGCGTCCACCTACTGCCTGGATGTCTTCTGCTGGCAGCGCGATCGCCACATATCCTGCAGGGATATCGAGCTCTTGGGTTTCGTTGTTGAACCTGCTTTGCGAGACCACTTCGCCTTCAAGGATGAGCGAGGTGGCTTGCTTGCCTTCCATCTCGCTGAGCTCCATCAAGGCGCCGTCGGGAAGAAGATCGCTCAGCCATGTTTTGGTGGTGCAGTTCGATGGATCGAGCGTTTCTCCAGGATGGATCGTGCGTGTTGCAACCACGACCTCGACCTGTTCGCCGCCATAGCGCTCGAGCGCTTCGCTTCGTTTGGAATCTGCTTCAGCATAGACCATCTCGGTATAGAGAAAGACGCACGCAGCGCAGATGATCCCACAGATGATTCCTGCTATGAGTAGTTGTTTCTTCATCGCTTCCCCTTAGGTTTCGTATCTTTATTGTGAGAAAGCATCCTTATAAAAATTTGAAAAAAATTTGAACTTTAAAAAGCGCGCAACTCACAAAAATTTGAACTTTTTCTGCACATGCAGAAACCGTGAAGATGAGGTTTGGTACTTGTGAGGGGCATGATTGTGGTATCATACGAACAAATGTTTGTTTTAGAAGGGAGCCTTTTGCCCACCGAGCGCATCATATTAGGTATCGATCCTGGTCTTGCGAATACCGGCTGGGGAGTAGTGCGTCAGAGTGGAGCGCGCCTTCAGTGCTTGGCGTATGGCTGCGTGAGCACGAGCGCCCATGAGCCCCTTGCAGCTCGCTTGCGCAAGATCTATGAGCAAACAACGGCGGTGGTGCAGCGCTTCAAGCCTAGTTGTGTAGGTATCGAAACGGTGTGGTTCGGACAGAACATCACGGCAGCATTCGCAACCGGTCAAGCGAGAGGGGCCGCGCTTGCTGCGTGTGGAAGTGGACCGATCGAGGTAGGGGAATTCTCTCCGCGTCAGATCAAGCTCGCTGTGGTGGGAACGGGAAGTGCAGATAAGGCCCAGGTCCAATACATGGTCAAGCAGGTGCTCTCGCTCGAAAAACCTCCTGAGCCAGATCATGCGGCAGATGCGCTTGCCGCTGCGATCTGCTTTTCGACCCATGCGTTCGATGCTTCGGGCTATACCGAACGAACGGCATAGCTAGAGATACCCGTGAAGAAGTCAATTAACTCATAGAGGATCATCATGATTTCGTTTATCAGAGGTACATTGGTCGGTAGCGATAGCGAAAGCGCGCTCATCGAGGTGAATGGCATCGGATATCGCGTTGCTATGTCGTATCACGCACTTTCAAGCCTCGGCAGCAAGGGTGACGAAGTGCTCGTTCTTACTTATTTATATGTACGAGAAGATGCGCTCGTACTCTATGGCTTCGTAGACGAAGAGGAGCGAAGTCTTTTCGAGCGCCTTATCACGGTTTCAGGGATCGGGCCGAAGGTTGCCTTATCAGCGCTCTCGCGTTTCAAAGCAACGGAGCTCATCGCTGCGATCGTTTCGCAAGATGTTGCAACAGTTCAGAAGATTCCTGGCGTTGGCAAGAAGACCGCTTCGCGAATTGTCTTAGAATTAAAGGATGCTCTGGGGCAAAGTGAAGTCGGTCCTCTATTCGCAATGAGCACCGGATCGTCTCAGTCGTTCGATGGCGCTGTCGATGCGCTCTTGTCCATGGGCTTCACTCAGACCGAGGCTGAATTGGCACTCAAAGATGCGCCTGCTGATGCGAGTGAGTCGGAACTCATTCGTTATGCGCTCAAACGCTTAGGAGAGTAATAACGGCGTGGAAGAATCCTTCGAAATAGAGAATCTTATCTACGATGCGTCGGCCGACTCAAGTGAGTCGCTTCCTTCAGCGCGTATGTGTTCGGTCGATCTGCAGGAAGACGATCTAGCGCTCGAACGCTCGCTTCGTCCGCGTAAGCTCAACGACTACATCGGTCAGCAGAAGGTCAAAGATAGCCTGCTCATTCTTATCGAGGCTGCACGCCAGCGTAGCGATGCGGTCGATCACATTCTGTTCTCTGGACCGCCGGGCTTGGGTAAAACCACCCTTGCGAGCGTGGTCGCGCATGAGATGGGTGCGAATATCAAGGTCACCAGCGGGCCTGCTATCGAGCGCACAGGCGATCTTGCGGCGATCCTTACCAACCTCGAAGAGGGCGATGTGCTCTTCATCGATGAGATTCATCGTTTGAATCGCATGGTCGAAGAGATCCTCTATCCCGCACTGGAAGATTTCGTGCTCGATATCGTGGTAGGGAAGGGCCCAGCTGCTCGTTCGATCCGCCTCGATCTGCCGCCGTTCACGCTCATCGGTGCTACTACGAGAACAGGTCTTCTCACGGGTCCTTTGCGCGATCGTTTCGGCATCGCATTTCGTCTTAACTACTATGAGCCTGAAGAGCTCGCGCAGATCATCACGCGATCAGCGGGTATCCTCGATGTTGCGATCTCTGAAGATGGCGCTCTTGAGATCGCGCGTCGCAGTCGTGGCACTCCGCGCTTGGCGAATCGCCTGTTGAAGCGCGTGCGTGATTGGGCGCAGGTAAAGGGTGATAGCATTATCGATGAAGACTGCGCAGCGCAGGCGCTCTCGTTCTTCGAGGTCGATTCGCTCGGCCTTGATGCCGTGGATAATCGCATCCTTGAGATGCTCTGTGGTCAGTTTGCGGGGCGCCCCGTGGGTCTCTCCACGCTCGCTTCAGCGCTCTCTGAAGTGCCTGAAACGCTCGAGGATGTCTACGAGCCTTATCTTATGCAACAGGGGTTGCTCGTTCGTACGCCGAAAGGACGTCAGGCTACACGGCGTGCTTTCGAGCACATTGGCATGTCATTTCCTGAAGGGGTGCTTTAAATGCTTCAGCAAGACTATCTTATGCGCATGTTCACTGCGCTGGCGATCGCGATGCGCGAAAGCATGTTGCGCGCTCAGGGCGATGAAGACCCGGAAGGAGCAGCGGAGCTGCTCGAAGCTGCTCTCGATAAGACCACCGAGATCGACGGTGCCTTGCTTTTACAGATGGCACCCGAGTCCTTTGTTGCCATGGTGCAGCTTTCCCAAACCGATCCTGCGCTCATCGGCTATATCTCACGCACTCTCATGCTCGAATCGCACTACCTTTCTGAAGCGGGATTCCATGAGCGTGCCACCTTGCGAGCTGGACAAGCACAGGCTCTTGCGCGCGCTTATGGCTTCGAATTGGGCCCAACCGATATCACTCCTGAAGAGCTCGATCGATTCTTCGAAGAGCAGAACGTCGATCCGTCTGACGTGCCCGATCCTTCATCGCTTGCCTAGGGCGCGAATTTTCAGCAGGACGGTGCCGATAGTAGGCAAATAAACGCTCAAGTTCTTTTTTCGTTAGGTGTGAATGACCACGCTATCGTCTTATTACCTGGTGTTTAGGACCGTTCAGTTCCTCTCTGGTCCCACATCGCCATTTTCCAGATTTCTTAGGATTTTTTCTTGACCTTCGAGTTTCACATAGTTAACATATGAGCCAAGGAGTGAGTTACCCATGGGTAACTAGAGTGCGCTCCGTCAGGGAGAGGAAGTGATCGTATGGTCTTAGCAGAGGTTAAGAAAAATGGTCTCTACCACGTAAAACAACTTCATGGCATTGGGGATACCCATCGTCATCTTGAAGATCTTGGCTTTCTTCCAGGAGAGACCGTTCGCGTGATCTCTCGCATTGGCGGCAACTTGGTCGTGAATGTGAAAGGTTCTCGCGTTGCGCTTTCGTCTGAGCTGGCAAGGAATATCGTTATTTAATCAGTGAGTTAGGGTATGAGTAGGGAAGGAGGAACAGTGAAGACTCTTCGTGAAGCAAAACCGGGCGAGACCGTTACCGTAACGAAGCTCAATGGCACGGGTGCCGTTAAGCGACGCATCATGGATATGGGAATCACCAAAGGAATTCCTGTGTACATTCGCAAGGTTGCTCCCTTGGGCGATCCGGTCGAGGTCACCATCCGCGGTTACGAACTCTCGTTGCGCAAGGATGATGCTCAAATGGTCGAGGTTTCTTAAAGCCTCTCATCACCTTCGGTAATCTATCGGGCCTTATGCCATTGCACGGGGCTCTATAGCGGCGCATGCGCGCCTTATTTTTGAAATACAAGTTAGCTATAGTAAACAATAAAGGAGTTCAACGCATGAGAGTAGCGCTTGTCGGAAACCCGAACTGCGGGAAGACGACACTGTTCAACGCCCTCACTGGCGCCAACCAATACGTTGGCAACTGGCCCGGCGTTACGGTTGAGAAGAAGAGCGGTAAGCTCAAAGCGGACAAGTCGATCGAGATCACCGACTTGCCCGGCATCTATTCACTTTCCCCCTACACCCTTGAAGAGGTTATCGCACGTGATTTCCTGATCAAGGAGCACCCTGATGCCATCTTGAACATCGTCGATGGCACCAACCTTGAACGCAATCTCTATCTGTCCACTCAGCTGCTCGAAATGGGCATCCCGGTGGTTGTTGCGGTCAACATGATGGACGTGGTGCGCAAACGCGGCGATCAGATCAATATCACCGCGCTTGAAGAGAAGCTCAGCTGCCCGGTCGTTGAGATCTCGGCGCTCAAGAACGAGGGAATCGTTCAGGTGGTCAACTGCCTGAAGACCATTCCTTCCACGGTAGGCATCGAGGCCATGGCGTATAGCCGTGAGGTCGAAGATGCTCTTACCGAGATCATCGAGCGTTTCGAGGGCAGCTTGGAGTATTCGCTCAAAGATCTCAAGCGCGAAGAAGAAGGTGCGATCGATCAAGTTCCTGAGCATCTTCAGCGTTTCTATGCGATCAAACTGCTCGAGAACGATGAGAAGATCCGTGAGAGCTTGAAGAATCCGCCCGATGTTTCAGATATCATCGCGCGTATCGAGAAGCACTTCGATGACGATACGGAAAGCGTCATCACCAACGAACGCTATACCTGGATCTCTTCGATCATGCACAGCGTCCGCACGCTCGGCAACGAAGATGGTCTTACCACTTCCGACAAGATCGACCGCGTGGTCACGAATCGCTTCCTTGCGCTTCCCATCTTCGCGGTGGTCATGTTCTTGGTCTACTACATTTCCGTTTCGACCGTTGGTACCTTTGCGACCGACTGGGCAAACGACGGTGTGTTCGGCGATGGTTGGTTCTTAGGTGCTGGCGGCGACGAGTATGCCGAGGTCGTTGATGAATTCGACGACGCGAGCGAGAGCGTTGCTGCTTTCGATGAAGCTGCGATCGCGGAGGGGCTCGATCCTGAGTCCGATACCTTCCTCTTCGAGGCTGAGCAAGCGGGCATCGTCGGCAGCTATGAAGCTTATGATGACGAAACGGGCGAGAACGAGCTCGTCGAGGTCGATGCTGCCGCATATGAAGAAGCGAAGGACATCATCGCTGCTTCAGGAGGTGAAGTACCCGATCCAACTGAATATGGCATCTGGGTGCCAGGCTTGCCGGTCATCATCGGCGATGCGCTCGCTTCGATCGATGCAGCTGATTGGCTGACCGCGCTCATCCTCGACGGCATCGTTGCGGGTGTCGGTGCGGTGCTTGGTTTCATCCCGCAGATGCTCGTTCTCTTCCTGCTCCTGGCATTCCTTGAGAGCTGCGGGTATATGTCGCGTATCGCGTTCATCCTCGACCGTGTGTTTCGCCGTTTCGGTCTGTCGGGCAAGTCCTTCGTACCGATCCTGATCGGCACCGGTTGCGGCGTGCCTGGCGTTATGGCATCGCGCACCATCGAGAACCAGAACGATCGCCGTATGACGGTTATGACCACCACGTTCATCCCCTGTGGTGCGAAGCTGCCAATCATCGCGCTCTTCGCGGCTGCCGTGTTCGGCGGCGTGTGGTGGGTCGCTCCCTCTGCTTACTTCTTGGGCATCGCGGCGATCCTGTGCACGGGCATCATCTTGAAGAAGACGCGCTTCTTCGCAGGCGATCCAGCACCCTTTATCATGGAGCTGCCGGCATACCATATGCCAACGGTTGGCGCGGTGCTGCGCAGCATGTGGGAACGTGCTTGGTCCTTCATCAAGAAGGCCGGTACCATCATCCTGCTCGCGTGCATCTTGGTGTGGTTCATCTCGACCTATGGTGTGGTCGATGGCACCTTCATGGCGGTCGAGGATCAGAATGATTCGATCCTGGCAGTGCTCGGTACGCTCATCTGCTGGATCTTCAATCCGCTCGGATGGGGCGATTGGCAAGCGGCATCCGCTGCGGTCACGGGCCTTATCGCGAAGGAGAACGTGGTCGGCACGCTCGGCATCCTCTACAACGGCGACGCTGGTTGGTACGCCAACGTTCAGGCCGCCTTCACGCCGCTCGTGGCCTATTCGTTCCTCGCATTCAATCTGCTCTGCGCTCCGTGCTTCGCAGCTATGGGTGCGATCAAGCGCGAGATGAACAATCGCAAGTGGTTCTGGGCAGCGATCGGTTATCAGTGTGGACTTGCCTGGGTCGTGGCGCTGTGGATCTACCAGATCGGCGGCATGATCACTGGCGAGGTCGCGTTCGGTCCGTTCACAGTGATCGCGATACTTCTGGCCATCGCCTTCATCTACCTGCTCTTCAGGAAGAATAAGTACAAGGGCAAGGTGGAGAGCCTCACTTCAGTGGCTGCTGAAAGTTAAGCCAAACATCGAGCTTTGGGATCGCGGACGATCCCGCACCCAAAGCTCGAAAGATCCTGGTGCGCAGGTGCCAGGGGAGTCGAAGGCAAGAAGGACTTGCTGAAACGTAGAACTGTTTATCCCGAAGGAAGGGGGTCTCTTATGAATCTCGGAACCGCGCTCGTATCATTACTCCTCATTGTGATCGTAGCGGCCATCATCAGGAGCATCGTCAAAGACAAACGAGCTGGCAAGAACGTCGGATGCGGAAGCTGTAAATCGTGTGCACACACGGCCTCTTCTCAAAAAACTTCTCATGCTTCTTCAGCTGCCTGTTGTTCGTCGTGCAGCCAGGTCGATAAGATGCTCGCTGATATGCAAACGTCTGTGGATTCCTCTAAGCAAGACCTCCCTTCCAAACCTTTGCACTAGCTCGGCTGTGTGAGGGGTCGTGTAATTCGACACATGTGAACGCACGATTGCCTGTGCGAGGGATCGTGTAATTCGACACCTATATGAATGCATAATCGCTTTGAACCCCGCAAGTGCTCGTTATTCCTTTGTGAAAGCGTCTGGATCCCAGGCGCTTTCGCGTTTTAGCGCTCGAAGATGCTCACGGTCTCGATGTGATAGGTCTGGGGGAAGAGATCGACCGGGGTGGTTCGCGTAAGGCGGTAACCGCACTCCTCGATGCGCGCCACGTCACGCGCCCAAGTGCTCGGGTTGCAACTCACATAAGCGAAGCGCTTTGCGCCCGTGGCTGCGATGTCTGCGGGAACGCTCGGAGCAAGGCCGCTTCGTGGGGGATCGACCACTAGGCCATCGAGCTCACCTAGTTCAGGAAGCTCGCGTGCGCTGTCACCGCCGATCACTTCAGCGAACAGATCGTTCAGTTCGAGATTACGGCGCAGATCGCGCACAGAAGATGCCTGCGATTCAACGGCGAACACCTCACCGGCATGCTCGGCAAGGGGCAGGGTGAAGGTGCCCGCACCACAGTAGAGATCGGCCTGGTAAGAATCGCCTGTTACGTTCAAGCCTTCGAGCACGGCCTTGATGAGCGTCTCGGCTTGTTCGGTATTCACCTGGAAGAAGCTCGGTGCGCTCACTTTGTATTGGAGCCCCAGCAGCTTCTCTTCCCAATATCCTTTGCCCGCCAGTACCTCAACACCTTTTATCTTGCGCGCCTTGCCAGGGTCGGCCATCACGCGCACCACGCTCGTGGCTTTCAAACTGTCTTGCAGGATCTTCGCCACATGGCTGCGAGGGAAGCCGCCAGGTTTCGTCCACACGGCGATCTCGGTCGCCTTCGTGCGCGTGCTCGAACGCAATCCCACCCTAAAGATGCCCAAGTCTTGGTTGCCCTGTGCGTAGCGCAGCGCACCACGAATAGCTCCCGGAGCCTTTTCGAGCGCTTTCGTTGCCACCAGACAGGTTTTCGTCTCGACGATATCGTTCGATTCGCTTTGGTGAAAGCCCAACTTGAAGCCTCCTTTATAGGAGCCGGCAAGCTCGATCTTGTTGCGGTAGCCCAACTGGCGTTTCGAAGGCTGCACTTCGCCCACCAGCGCTTGTGCCGCCTCTCGCTCCTTGCCGCCGATGCGCACGAGTTGTTCGATAACGTTCGCGCGCTTGGCCGCAAGCTGCTCCTCATAAGCAACCTGTATCCAGGGGCAGCCTCCGCACACGGCATAATAGGGGCAGGCAGGCTTCACGCGCGCGGCGCTTGGCTGAACGACCTCGATGATCTTCGCTTCGCAGAAGCGCTTAGCATCCTTCGTGATGTCCACCGAGACCACATCGCCCGGCACGCCCGCACCAACAAACACGGTTTTTCCAGAACTGAGACGACCGACCGCAGCCGCGCCTTGTGTAAGCCCAGTTAATTCAACGATTTCGCTCACGGACGAATCAACCCTCATATCTAATGTAGCTACGCAGAAATTTACCAAGACCTATAATATCGTATAATATAAAGCGTAATGCCCTCTTAGCTCAGGGGATAGAGCGTCTGCCTCCGGAGCAGAAAGCCGCAGGTTCGAATCCTGTAGAGGGCACCACGTTTTGTCGTAGTAGGCAGGAGAATATATGGCACTCTACACGCCAGAATATAAGCCAACAGGAAAAGAAGTGGCTATCATCAAGACTTCTCAGGGAACCATCCGGGTCGAGCTCGATGGCGAAGGTGCACCCATCCATGTTGGCAATTTCGTCGAACTCGCGCAGAAGGGCTTCTACGATAATCTGAAATTTCATCGCTACGTGCCTGGTTTCGTCATCCAAGGTGGCGATCCCAACACGCGCGATCTCGATTCCGAACAGGTGAAAGCCGCTGAAGGCAATCCGTTCGCTGGCCTTGGCACGGGTGGTCCGGGCTACACTATCAAAGAGGAGTTCTCCACGAACCCGAATAACGAGCACCTCGATGGCACGCTCGCCATGGCTCGTTCGCAGGATCCGAATTCGGCTGGTTCGCAGTTCTACCTCTGCCTTGGTCCGCAACCATTCCTCGATTCGGGCTACACGGTGTTCGGCCAGACCGTCGATGGGCTCGATGTCATCTCCAAGCTTCGCGTGGGAGATGTGATCGAAACGATCATGATCGAAAACGCGGCTAGTAGGGCTTAACTATGAACAATGATCTGTTCCAACAGGCGCGCAGTGCCTACGTCGAGAAGGACTATGAAACCGCGCTCGCAGATTTCACCGAGTGTCTCAAGGACTCTTCGGTTGCGCTCGCGCCCGGCGAAATCGGTCTTCTCTACCATCAAATTGGCAACTGCCTGGTAAAACTTCACGATCCCAACGAAGCGATCCATGCCTATTCGCAGGCTCTGCAAGACAACGCCTACGACGCACTTGGTTCAGTAGCTTACAACCTTGGCACGGTCTATGCTTCACAGCTCGATTACGAAGATGCGATCCCGTTCTTCGCTGAGGCGCTTGAAGACCCGAAGTACAAGACGGGTTACAAAGCCTATATGGGGCTCGGCAATGCCTACCTGAAGCTCGGCAAATCAGCTGAAGCAGGCGCGTCGTTCCGCTCTGCGGCGCTCGATGAATCCAATCCCGATCCCACCAAAGCGCTCCTGAATTTGGGTGTATGCTTCATGGCGCTTGATCGCCCGATGGATGCGATCGCTTCATATGAGAGCGCGCTCCAGTTCGACATGACCCCCGCCACACGCAATAAGTTGTTCGCGAACATGGGTCAGGCTTATGTCGCCGCAGGCAAGATGGCAAAAGCAGTGAAGGCGTTCGAGTCTGCTCTCGCTGATCAGACCTACGTTTTCAACGATGCGGCCAACGTGGATTACCAGCGCGCGATCCAAGCGGTCGCTTCTGGCGTTACCGAAGAAGAGCACGCACCTGAACGGGAAGAGAAGGACCTTTCAGGACTTGATGTTTCGGGCAGTGCGGTTCCGTTCGATGTGGCAGACGATCGCGAGCATCTTGCTGAAGCAGGCACAATGGTACTCTCTTCACACGACATCAATGATCAGGTCGATGCGTATGGCAATCCGTATGACACGAACTTCTTCAACGAAAACGATGTGCGTTTGCAAGATTGGGCGCGCTCGGCCACGAAGAAGAAGCGCAAGAAGGGCATCGTTGTCGCGGTCATCGTGATCATCATCGTAGCTGCGCTCGTTGGTGGGGCAGCCTATGTGGTCACGCAGGGCTTTGGTATTCCCACGAAGCAGGACGTCATCACGGAGCTCTTTGCTGATCCTACGAATGGCGATGTGCTCAGTGGCGATCTGGATGACACGAAGCGCGCTCGCATTGCAGATTGCATCGAAGCGGGCTCTTCAGTTGCAGTCGTGGGCGAGGTAAACGACCTTACCACCGCGAAAGTCTATGTGGACGCCACCACCCCTGAAGGCGGCACGGTGCCCTATGAGATCTCACTCGTGCGCGATGGTGTCGGTTGGAAAATCACCGGCGCAACGCTCTACTTCACCTCTCAGCATTAAAAGCCTTTGAACGAAAGGAAATCATACATGGCAATGGAAAAGACCTACATCATGATCAAGCCTGATGGCGTCGCTAATGGTCACATTGGCGAGATCATCAATCGCTTCGAGCGCGCTGGCCTCAAGATCGAGCGCATGGAGCTCGGTAATGTCACGCCCGAGCAGGCAGCAGCGAACTACCAGGAGCACGAAGGCAAGCCCTTCTACGATGGCCTTATCACCTACATCACTTCCGGTCCGGTCGTGAAGATGATCATCTCTGGTGATGGCGCGGTGCTGAAGTGCCGTTCGCTCATGGGTGCCACTAATCCAGCTGAGGCGGCCCCCGGCACGATCCGTGGTGACTTCGGCCTGATTATGGACGAAAATGTAATCCACGGTTCTGACTCGGTCGCATCGGCCGAGCGCGAGATGGCGATCTTCTTCGCGTAAGTCTCGGCCGTGCGCAACCCTGCGCAACACTGCTCGTGAGGCTGCTTACGAAAGGAAGCGTACATGCTCTATCGTGTTATCGATGCAGACAAGCTTTCTTCACTCGTTCGTGGTTTCATGAATGATTATGAAGTCATAGCCCCGGTCAAACGCGACCAGGGCTATGTTTTTGCTGTCATCCATGATCCCGATGAAGTGGAGTTCGACTACACCACCACGATCACTTCACCTAAGAAATTCTTCCTTCCTTCAGAAGAAGTGCTCATGCGCTTCGATGCAGAGGAGAACGAGGTCACCGATTTCGCGATCGATCTTAAGCCGCGTGTGCTCTTCGGCGTGCATCCGTGCGACATCAACGCGCTCAATCGGCTTGACCTGGTGTACAAAGACTGCGCGTATCCCGATCCCTACTACACGAAGCGGCGTGAGAACACGCTCATCGTCGGACTGGGCTGCATGCCAGGGCCTGCGTGCTTCTGTAACCTGTGCGGCACCGATGAAGCGCGCATGGGTACCGATATGTTCCTGCAGAAGATCGGCGATAAGTACCTTGTCTCGCTTGCGGGCGTTGAAGCAGCCAGTGTGCTTGAGGCATCGTGCGATCCTAAGCATGCAACCGACGAAGACCGTCGTGAGTTCCGCCGCGTAACGCGCGAGCGTGAAGAGAGCTTCAACACCAACATTCCTCATGTGCAAGAGGTTGCCATGATGATGGATGTGTTCCATCGCGATGAATTCTGGACTGAGATGGGTGAGCGCTGCCAATCATGCAGCGCCTGCAGTGCGGTCTGTCCTACGTGCTTCTGCTTCGATATCTATGACGAGCTTGATCCTGATGGCAAGCATGGCAGCCGCATCCGTGTGTGGGATTCATGCACCTCTCCCGAGTTCGCACTCGTTGCAGGTGGCCATAACTTCCGCGACACGAATCGCAAGCGTGTGCGCCATCGTTTCTATCACAAGCTCAATGGCTTCACGGGCAGCCACGACTACCAGCTCTGCGTTGGTTGCGGCCGCTGCGTGTATGCCTGCAAGGCCAACATCAATCCGATCGAGGTCTTGAAGTTCTTCGACCGCAAGGGGGCTGAGGCAGATGGAGAGTAAACGTCGCACAGCACCTACTAAGCTCGCGGTCAAAGGGCACTACAACTACAAAGCACCGCTCGATGGCGCAGAGATGATGGCGGCGAATCCGTATCGTCCGTGGTCGGCGCGCATCACATCCATGACGCCGCTCACGGAGAAAGAAACACTGTTCGAGCTGCGCCTTATCGATGATCGCATCCGTGATGCGTTCCACCACAAGCCTGGGCAATTCGTGTGCGTGAGCGTCTTCGGCGTGGGCGAAGTTCCCATCTCCATCTCATCTTCGCCTTCGAAGAGCGGCTTCATCGAGATCTGCGTGCGTCGTGCGGGTGATGTCACGAGCGCGCTTCATAACATGCAGTGTGGCGATATCGTGGGGTTGCGCGGCCCGTATGGCCATCCCTTCCCGTTTGAGGACATGAAGGGGCACGATATTCTGCTCGTGGCAGGCGGTCTTGGCATCGCGCCGTTGCGATCGCTGATCAATAACATCCACGACGAACGCTCCGAATTCGGCAACGTCACGATCATCTATGGCTCACGCAGCCCGGAAGAGATCATGTTCCGCGAGCAGTTCGAGATGTGGAGTCACCGACCCGATTTCGATTTCTACCTCACGATCGACAAGCCCCATCCCGATTGGAAGGGTAACGTCGGCCTGGTCACCGAGGCCTTCAAGGATCTCGAGGTCGACCCCGATAACACCTATGGCGCCATCTGCGGACCGCCGGTGATGTATCGCTTCGTGGTCGAAGAGATGGCGAAGAAGGGCATCAGCTATGATCGCATCTTCATGTCGTTCGAACGTCACATGAAGTGCGGCATGGGCCGGTGCGGACACTGCCAGATCGGGCATCAATACGTTTGCTTCGATGGACCGGTGTTCAATTACTGGGAAGCCAAGAACATTCAGGGGTCGATGTAGCATGGAAAAACAACCCCTGTCCTCATCCTGTGCTGAACAGAAGCCGCTGCGCGTCGTGGTCGTGGGCCTGGCGAGCTGTTTCGGCTGTCAGCTGCAGATCACCAACCAAGAGCATTTCCTCACCGATATCCTCGGGCGCATCGATCTTGAATACTGGCAGCTTGCCTCGAGCGAACCGATGCCAGAAGAGTTCGATATCGCGATCATCGAGGGCGCGGTAACCACTGAAGAGGCTGTTCGCCAGGTAAAACAGCTGCGCGAAAAGGCGGAGATCGTCATCACGATCGGAGCGTGCGCGCATACCGCCGGCATTCCCGGCATGGCAGCGCAAGGCTTCGAGGGACGCATCGGGGAAGTCTACGACACGCTTCCCGAGGCGTGCGGCACCGTGATCGAACCGCGTGCGGTAAAGGATGTCATCGATGTCGATTATGCGGTGCTCTCTTGTCCGATCGATTTCTACGAGTTCGCGCAAGTGCTCAGTGCGGCATTGCATGGGTCGAACCGCCATCGTCGTTCCACGACGATGTGTGCCGAATGCAAACGGCAGGAGAACCTGTGCTTCTACCCGCGTGGCGAGATCTGTCTGGGCATGGTGACCAACGGCGGCTGCATGGCGCGCTGCCCGAGCTTGGGTAGGCCATGCATGGGATGCCGCGGTCTTTCACCAAAGGCCAACCTCGCATCAGCACGCAAGGCGGTCGAGCGTTTCGGGCTTTCCCCTGAAGAGTTCGATCGCAAGCTTACGATCTTCAACCAAACCAATCCGCTCATTGCCGCAGAAGACAAGGAATCACATGACACGCTCCCAGCTTAATATCGATCATGTCGCGCGCGTCGAGGGCCATGGCAATGTGCATGTGGTCATCGAAGACGACGTGGTGAAGACCGTTGAGATGAACATCGTCGAGCCAGCGCGCCTGTTCGAGAGCATGGTGCGCGGGCAGAGTTACAAGGATTGCTCCTATATCTCTTCGCGCATCTGCGGCATCTGTTCGCCGAGCCATTGCGTGACCGACCTTAAAGCGGTCGAGGATGCGTTCGGCATCGAAGTCTCGCCGCGTACGAAGATGCTGCGCGAGTTGCTCGTGTATGGCTCCTACCTGCAGAATCACGCTTCTCATCTCTTCGTGTTCGTGGTGCCTGATTTCGTGGGTGAGGAAAGCGTATTCCCGCTCGCACAATCAGACCCTGAACTGTTCAACCAGGCGCTCGATTTGAAGAAGCTCGGCAACGATCTTTGCACGCTCGTGGGCGGGCGCTCGATCCATCCCATCACGGCAGTGGTGGGCGGTTTCACGCATGAGATCAGCGCGCAGGAATACCTTGAGCTCGCCGATCGGCTCGAAGCGGCGATCCCGTTCGCGAAAGCAACGGTCGATCTGTTCTCTTCGTTCCGCATCACCGAGATCCATACCGCTTCTGATCTTTTGGCCATGGTCGAAGACGATTACTACCCGGTGCAGTCTTCGAACACGCTCGAGCTCATCGATGAGCATGTTCGCTTCGATGCGCATGATTTCGAGTCGTACCTTGAAGAATATGAAGTACCGCATTCCGGTGCGCTCTTCACACGCGTGAAAGCAACGGGCAAGCCTGTCTTCACCTCCGCACTTTCTCGTTTGAACGCTTCGTGGGATCATCTTTCACAAGAGGCGAAGTTCGCTTCTGCGAAGGCGGGTCTTCGTCCTGAAGAGAAGAACCCCATGAAGAACAATCTGGCGCAAGCTATCGAGATCTTAGATGCGCTTATCCGCTGCGCGGGGATCTGCCGTGAACTGGCGAAAGGGGAGGGCGATTCGAAGCCGGTTCCCTTCGAAGTGCGTGCTGGCACCGGCGTGGGCATGAGTGAAGCGCCGCGCGGTGTGGTCTTCCACAAGCTCGAATTCGACGATGAAGGCCGCGTTCTGCACGCTTCTATCATCACGCCAACGTCCCAGAACCTCGCTTCGCTTGAAGCTGATACGCGTCACCTGGTCGAAGTGCTCGTTGAAGCAGGCCTCGACGAAGGCTATATCCGCTCCGAGATCGCTAAGCTCGTCCGTGCCTACGACCCGTGCCTTTCCTGTAGCGTTCATTAAGCTCCACTCATGCACCGTGTCCTTTTGCGTACGCGGTGCCTATGATAGAATCGAAAGCTGCACGATAAAGACCGTGAGGAACACGCATGTCCTTTTTTGATTTTATCCAGAGCGCTTCGTCGTCATCGTCATACGATATGGCGATCGACCTCGGAACTGCAAATACGCTTGTTGGCATAAGCGGGCAAGGGGTCGTGATCAACGAGCCTTCCGTTGTGGCTATCGAGCGCAGCACGCATCGCGTTCTGGCTGTTGGTCATGAAGCGAAGAACATGATCAACCACACTCCCGATACCTTCTCTGCTGAACATCCTCTCCATGATGGCGTGGTTTCCGACTACGACATCACCGAGGCTATGATCTCGGCGTTCATCAACAAGGCGGCTCCGCGCCGCTATCCTTGGCAGCCCAAGCCGCGCATCGTCGTATGCATCCCTTGCGGTGCGACCTCGGTCGAGAAGCGCGCGGTGTTCGAGGCCACCATCCAGGCAGGTGCACGTCAGGCATACCTCATCGAAGAGCCCATGGCTGCTGCGATGGGTGCCGATCTGCCCGTTACCGAACCCACGGGTTCGATGGTCGTCGATATCGGCGGTGGCACCACCGAAGTGGCAGTCATCTCGCTCGGCGGCATCGTTACGTCCTCTTCGCTTCGTTTGGCAGGCAATCGCCTCGATGAAGCTATCGCTATGCATCTGCGCGATCTCTTGGGCATCAAGATCGGTGAGCGTACGGCAGAGGTCATCAAGATCAAGATCGGTTCCATCCTTCCGTTCGAAGATGGGCGCGAGCGCGACATGATCATCTCTGGCCAGGATGTGCTCACTGAACAGCCGAAAGAAGTCACGATCCAATCCGAAGATGTGCGCGAGGCGCTCCAGGACCCCATCGACGAGATGGTCGTTCACATCAAGGAAACCTTCAAGAAAACCAACCCCGACTTGGCATCGGATATTATCTCCAATGGCATTCTGCTCACTGGTGGTGGCGGATTGCTCTCAGGTCTCGATCGCTATCTCACCAACAAGCTCGAGATTCCGGTCTGGACGAGCGAAACTGCTCTTACCAACGTGGTAACCGGCTGTTTGAAGGTTCTCGAAACACCCGCCGCACTCAAACAGATATTGATGCGTTCGAAATAGGAGCTCATCTAGCACATGGCCCTGAAGATCAAGAACAATCCAGTGCAGTTCGGTGGCCATCTAGGAGGAAGAACACTCCTGATCGTTCTCCTTGTGGTCTCCCTTATTCTCTTCGTTGCCTATGCTCGTGAAAGCGAGGAAGGCCCGATCCATACGCTGCAAAACGCCACCTCTTCTTTGGTGACGCCGCTCACGGCGGTCGGTACCACGGTGGGGTCGCTTGCGGTTTCCGGGTCGATGTCGGTCGAAGACCTCACTGCATCCGATGCATCCTACAACCAGCTTAAAGAGAACAACGCTCGTCTCTCGCAGATGGTCGTTGAACTTGAGGAATACCGCCAAGAAGCAGCACGCTTGGAATCGCTCATCGGGCTTGCCGATGCCTATGGCTTCACCTCCATCGCTGCGCGTGTGGTCGGCTATTCTACCGATTCCTATAATCGCTCCATCACGCTCGATGCGGGTAGCGCATCAGGCATCAAGAACGGCATGCCGGTCATGGGTGCCACGGGTGTTATCGGTCAGGTGATCTCGACCACGCCCGTTACGTGCGATGTTCGCTTGCTCACCGATCCGCAAAGTGGCGTTTCGGTGCTCGTGCAATCGTCCCGCGCTGAAGGCATCTTGCGCGGCTCGGTCGAAGGCACGCTCTATCTTGAAGGCATCGACGACAACGTCGAGATCAAAGAGGGCGATGTCGTTATCACTTCTGGCCTTGGTGGCGGCTATTACCGTGGTCTGGTGGTAGGCATGATCACCAAGATCGAGCAGCGCCCTGGCAGTGCGTCGCGCACGATCGTGGTCACGCCGAATGCGTCGTTCAACAACATCTCTGAAGCGCTCGTCGTTATCAGTATGGGCGATGCCAACGCTGCCGATAACGAAGCGATCGTGCGGGCCGTCGATCCCCAAACGCTTGCGAGCCGCAGGGCAGCAAGCGGGGATAACAGCGGCCAACAGGGTGGCGATCAGTCTTCGGGCGGATCGTCTGAACCGAACCAAGAAGGAGGGGAGTAGCCCATGCGTGAAAAGCTCGTTCCTCTCGTCTCTGCGGCCGTGGTCGTCTTGCTGCAGGTCGTGGTTGCGCCCGTTATCGCTATCTATTCGGTCGTTCCGAACTTCATCGTTGCCTTCGTGATCGTGCTCTCGATCGTGCGTCCTGAAGACACCACCTATGTCTATGCCTTCGTGATGGGCATCATATCGGACCTGTTCACGCAAGTTCCCTTCGGGCTCACGCCGCTCTTGCTGCTCATCATCTCATTTGCGCTCTCGCGTGTGTTCGAAGTGCTCGACAAATCGAGCATTGCCATGGTGCTCGTCTCGTGTGCGGTATCGCTTTTGTTCTACGAGATGATCGTCGTTATCGTGCAGCTCGTTTTGGGGTACCCGGCGGCGTTCTTCGATCTGATCGCAGCGCGCGCTCTTCCGGCAACGATCTTCAACCTTATTCTGTGTGTTCTTCTCTATTTGGTGGCGCGCAAATTCCCTGATGTTTCGTCGGGCAATGAAGCGTGGACGGTGGATAAAAAACAACGTTTCCGCTAAGGGGTACGTGCTATGCTCGCCACTATCGTTGTCGTTGTCATATCGCTCGTTCTTATCGCTATCGCGCTCGTGGTGTTCTTCCGCTGGCGTTCGTCCACTTCGCATGTGCGCATGCGCAACAAGATGGGCGTACGCTCCATCTCTTCAGTGGGTATTTCGGCGCAAGCTCCGAAGGTCGATGGCGCAAGCATCGGCAACACTTCCTATTCTGCGACGGGCACTACCTCCTCGGGTACGTCCAATGCTCACCGCAATCGTTTCCTTGCGGTCGGGATCATCGTTGCGGCTGCTTTCAGTGCGCTTGCCGTGAAGCTCTTCGGCTTGCAGGTGGTGAGTTCGGCAAGCTACCAGCGCGAAGCTGAATCGAATCTCTATACCACCGTGCGTACTCCTGCGCCGCGTGGGGTGATCTATGATCGCGACGGCGTGCCGCTGGTAACGAATCGCCAAGTGCAAACCGTGCTTGCCGATGCTGATGTTGCGAACAACACGAACGTCATCTTGCGCCTTTCGGCGCTGTTGGGTATTCCCTACGACGTGGTGCGTGCGCGTATCCTCGATGCTTCTACTGGTGCACAATCGCAGCGTGTGGTCGCAAAGGACGTGCGTTTGCGCGACGTGGCCTACATCAATGAACACCGGGATGCCTTTCCGGGCATTTCCACGCAAATTCGTTCCGATCGCATCTACCCCTACGGTGCTCTTGCCGCTCATGTGCTCGGTTACACGGGCGCTTCTTCGAAAGAAGATCTGGAGAATGTTGCTGAAGGGCGTGATATCGAGATGGGCGATGCGGTCGGCAAGGCGGGTATCGAGCAGTCTTATGACGACGTGCTTGCGGGCGACCATGGTCAGCGCACGTTCATCACCGATGCTTCAGGCGAGATCCAGCAGGTTGTGAGCGAATCCGATCCTGCCAAGGGTAACGACATCTATCTCACGATCGCCGCTCCGGTTCAATATGTCGCTGATACAGCGTTGCGCGAGCTCGTGCAAGGCGGAACAGGAACCGCGGCATCGCTCGTGTGCATCGATGTGAAGACGGGTGGCGTGCTCGCTATGGCGAACTATCCGTCCTATGAGCCTGAACACTTCATCGGTGGTATCTCGCAAGATATGTGGGATGCTTACCAAACCGAAGAATCTCACTATCCGCTCATGAACCGTGCGATCGCGGGCACATATCCCGCAGCTTCGTGCTTCAAGGCATTCACGGGTCTTGCGGGCCTTACCTACGGGTTTGCCGATGCGACCAAGGCGTGGAACTGCACGGGTACCTGGACGGGGTTCGGTGAAGAGTACCCGCAGAAATGTTGGGAGCACAGTGGCCATGGTTGGCTTACGTTCCGTGAAGGCATCGTGGTTTCTTGCGACGTTGTCTTCTATGAGATCGCACGCGACTTCTACAATGCGCGCAATGCGATCGGCGATGAGGCCATGCAGGACTTCATCAAGGAATTCGGCTATTCGGCGCTCACGAATATCGATCTGGCAGGTGAAGCGCAGGGGCGTATTCCCACGCCTGAATGGAAGTCGGACTACTTCCGCGATGTTCCTACCGAAGCACAGTGGCTCCCTGGCGATATTTCGAACATGGCTATCGGTCAGGGCTATGTGCTCGTCACGCCCCTGCAAGTTGCGCGCGGCTATGCAGCAGTGGCAACGGGTAAGCTTCTGCAGCCGCATCTGCTGAAAGAGGTGCGCAACTCTGCTGGCGATGTGGTGGTCGAGGCGCCTGTGGTCGAAAACGCTACTCCCGATGTGAGTGAAGCGAATTATCAGATCGTACGTGATGCTCTGCGTGGTGTTGCGACGGAGAATCGCGATGTCTCAAACGACTTCTCGCGCTACGATTTCACCTTTGCAGCTAAGACCGGTACGGCTGAAGTTGCAGGCAAGCAGGACTTTGCGTGGTTCGCTTGTTATGCCCCTTATGAAGATCCGCGCTTTGCACTCGCGCTCTGTATCGAAGAAGGCGGTTCGGGTGGTGCGGTGGCATCGCCGGTGGCCGCGCGCGTGATGAAGGCGGCGATCGACTATTCCAACGGTGCTACCATCGACTACGAGAAGATATCAGTAGGCACGCCAGGCAAGCCGCAGCAGGCAGGGGGTGAATCGAATGAGTGAGATGGTTGAGATCAATTCTGTGCAACCGCGTGACCCAGAGTTAGCTAAGACCTTCAAGTCGCATCGGTTCAAGTATTTCAATCTGCCCTTCGTTGCTTGCTTTGCAGCGCTCGTTGTCTACGGCCTTATCGTGCAATTCTCGGCTACCTCTTCCGATTCCGACTTCAACTTCACCACCCAGGTGGTGGGTGTGGTCATCGGCATCGTGCTCTTCGTGCTCGTGAGCCGCTTCGATTACCGCGCGCTTTCGGGCTTCACGACCTTCTTCGTGGTGATCAATGTTATCTTGCTGCTCTCGCCCCATCTGCCTTTCATCGGTAGGGAAGTGAACGGCGCGAATTCGTGGATCCGCATCGGCGGTTTCAGTATGCAGCCTGGCGAGTTTGCGAAGATCACAGTGGTGCTGTTGGCGGCAAGCATCATGTCGCGCTATGGTGGGCGCCTCGATGACCTGCGCGAATACCTTAAGGCGCTCGGCATCCTGGCTATCCCGTTCATCTGCGTCATGACGCAGCCCGACATGGGAACGGGTTTGGTGTATCTCTGCATCGCCGCATTCGCGCTCATCATCGGTGGGGCTAATTGGCGCTTCTTAGTGGCGACCGCTGCCATTCTTGCGGCGCTGGTAGTGGGCGTGTTCATGCTCGACCCGATCCTCGATGGGCTCTTCGGCAGCGATGTGCTGCTCAAGGATTACCAGCGCAGTCGCTTGCTCGTGTTCATGGACTCGAGCTACGACCTCTCTGGCGATGGTTATAACTTGCAGCAGGCGAAGATCGCTATCGGCTCAGGCGGCTTCTTCGGCAAAGGCTTCATGCAAGCAACGCAGTCTTCGCTCGGCTTCTTGCCAGAAGCACCGACCGACTTCGTGTTCTGCGTGCTCGCTGAAGAGTTCGGTTTCGTGGGTGCGCTTCTTCTGCTCGCGCTCTATCTCGGACTTATCGTGACGAGCATTCGCGTTGCGCGCAATGCCCCCGATCTTTTCGGCACGATCATCGTCGTGTGCATCGTAGGTATGTGGGTATTCCAGATCCTTGAGAACATCGGCATGGACGTGGGGCTCATGCCCATCACGGGCATTCCGTTACCATTTATTAGTTACGGTTCATCTTTCATGCTGGTAAACTTTGTAATGTTGGGGCTCATCAATTCCATTTGGGCGCACAGCGAAAAGGCACCGCAATAACCAGCGCGTTGCCAGGAGGGGGAAAGCATGTTCGATTTCAAATCGATCGATATCAAATCACTGATCACCGAAGCGCTCGATATCGAGCGTGCGCGTAAGACGGTCGTTTCCGTTCAGGTCTTGCTCGACGAAACCGCTTCTCCTGAGTTCCAGGTGTTCGTGCGTTCGGGCTTCAGCTCCTCTTCGGTGAATTCACGTCTGACCGTGGGTTATTATCCTTCGCAGGATATCTCTGTTATGGAGGGTACCGATCTGGTGGTCATGGCGGCAGGCCAGACTTCGGAGACTGGCGCGATCGCGGCAACTATCCGTCAAGCAGATATCCCAGTGCTCGTTATCGCCGAGCACGGCAATCAGGTCATCCAGAGCGCGAAGGATGCAGGCCATCCGCTTCCGAGCGATGCGCTCATCTCGCTTCCTGCAGGGCAGCCGCTCGACGAAGAGATCAAGGGCAAGCTTGCTGACAAGATCGGCTCATGGATCATCGATCACGATCGCGAGAAGCGCTTGTCGTTCTCGCTGGCCTATCCGTTCGTTCGTCGTCCGCTCGCGCAAGATGCGATTCAGCTCACTGCTGCGCAGAATGCCGGCATTGGCGTGCTCGTATTCGTTCCTGGCGCCGATCTGCCTGTTATGACGCTCAACCAGATCAAGATGGTGCTTCAGATTGCGGCAGCGTATGGCGAACCGCTCGATAAGGATCGTATCAAGGAGATCATTCCTACTATCGCTGGCGCGCTCGTGTGCCGTGGTATCGCGCGCAAGGTTGCAGGCTTCGTGCCCGCGCTCGGCTGGCTCGTGAAGGGCGGCATGGGGTATCTTGGCACGCTCGCGATCGGTGAAGCGGCGCTCACGTATTTCGAGCAGGGCGGTAGCATCGCTGGTGTGGCGGGCATGCTCTCGCAGGCAGGCAATGCAGCTTCCGATGCCGCGATGAAGATTCGCAACCAACGTGCTTATCAGGTAGTGAGCGATGCGGCGGGTCCGGTCGCACGCAGAGCTGCATCGAAGGCGGTTGGTGTTGCGGGCGATGTCGCGCAAAGCGCGCTCAAGGGTGCGATGGACTATCGCAGGCGCAATCGCGGTGCGAAGAACTAGCGCGCTCGGTAGATGCCTCATCTTATTCACCATAAACCTCTTGCGTAATCGCCGCATGTTTTGCGGCGATTTGCTTGATAACCACCGTACGCGCGTTTCTCGCGCAAGCGCCGCGCGCGTGCTCGCAATGATCGTAAGACCAGTTCGTTTTGTTCGGCGGCATATGCGGTAGGGAAGCTAAGATCGCAGGCGTTTGTGACCGTTTGCTCCTGTGGGCGGAAATTTTGCTTTTGTGGCTTGTTTCGGCTCCTTTTATGGATATAATAATCAACGCTGATAAAGCACGGGGTGTTAGCTCAGTTGGTTAGAGCGCTGGCCTGTCACGCCAGAGGTCGCGGGTTCGAGTCCCGTACATCCCGCCAGTCTGAATGCAAGCCTCGGAATTATTCCGAGGCTTTTTGTTTTAATTTGAAATGCCCTTCTGGCAATCGGGGCGGGGGTGCTTGCAGGTTTCGCAGTGGTGAAGTGGGCTTTCGGCAAGCTCTGCTTCCCAGTCGAAATCGCTAGGAGGCCCCATGGGCAAACCTGATTCATCGGCGGGAACGCCATTCCAAAGAAAGTTTTCCATCACCACTTTGCCTTCTTCGTCGAATTCCACACCTTCTTCTTTGAGCATCTGCTGTTGGATTTCGGGACCACCGAATGCAAAGCCCGTTGCCATGCGGCCATCCTTGAACACCACGCGATGGCAAGGGATCGATCCAGGTTCGGTGCCAGGAGAGGGGTTAGCACGTAAGGCGTAGCCGACATAGCGCGCGGCGCGAGGCGCGCCAATGATGCGCGCGATCTGCCCGTAGGTTGCCACCTTGCCGCGCGGAATCTGTTTCACTACTGCAAAGACACGATCTGCGAATGCGCCCATCGTCGCCCCTTTATTCTGTCTGCTCGCGTTGCTTGCGATAAGAGTGCGATTCCTTGCCCGTAAGGTGCTCGATCGTGAATTCGATCATGGCGCATTTGTGTTCGGCGGAATTGACCTCTTCGAGCGTACGGTCTTCGTGACGAGGGTTGTACTTATCGCCTAGATCGAAAAGCGCCTTATGCGCTAGATCCCCTTCAATAAGGTGAACCGTACCGAATGCGATAACGCTTTTGTAGGCAGTGGAGTATTTATCGGGAAGCACCGTATCGTCTGCGATCACGCAGAAGCTTGCTTTGGAATCGCACTCGATCGCATCGATCTTGTGACCTGCTTTAGCGGAATGGAAATAGACCTTTCCGAGTGCTTCAGGCTCATCGGCTTCAACATAGAGGTAGTTGAGCGGGACCGCGTACGGATAGCCATCGTCGCTGGAAAGAGCGAGGATGCCTGTGGTCCCTTCCCGTAGTATTGCGAGCGCTTCTTCGTGAGGAAGCTGTTGTTTGCTTCTGCGCATTGGTCTGAACATCGTAACCCCTTTTTGTGGCGTGTGGATCTCGCTTGCATTATTAGGATTGTACCGAACGCGCTTGGAAAATGCAGCGGCGTTCATCACCTCTGTCATCTGCAACGAGATGCGAAATGACGCTCTTGTGACAAGAGCCCCCATTGGCTCTTCGTCTCAATATAGCTGCGGCTTTTGGTGTACCCTAGAGAGCATGGTTTTGTAGCTGCCTTCTGTGAAGCTTTCAACAGCCAAATTTGCAATCTAGGGAGAAATTCGTTGTTCAAGCTGTTCAAGAAATACTTGAAGCCGTTTGGTGGGCTTGTTATAGCTGCGATCCTCTTCACCTTCTTGCAGGTTGTTGCCGAGCTTCAGCTGCCCGATATCATGGCGCGCATCGTTGATACGGGCATTTACAACAAAGACTTGAATTACGTGATCGTGCGCGGTCTCGAGATGCTGGCTTGGGCGATCGGTTCGGTAGTATGCGTGGTCATCGCGGCGCTCTGCGCGGCGCGGGCAGCCATGGGGTTCGGCCGTGATGTGCGCGCCGCCATCTTCTCGCAGGTGCAGAGCTATTCTCTAGCGGAATTCGAGACCTTCGGTGCCTCCACGCTCATCACGCGTAACACCAACGATGTTCAGCAGGTCGAACGATTCTTGCAGATGCTCATCACCATGGCGGTCATGACCCCGGTCATGTTCATCGGTGCGGTGGTCATGGCGTTTCTCACGAACGCCGAAATGGCGCTGCTCATCTTCGTGGCGATCCCGGTCATTATCATCATCGTGGCGCTCTTCTTGAAGATCGGCATGCCGCTTTTGCGTTCGCTCCAGAGCCGCATCGATGCGGTGAACCGCGTCATGCGCGAAGAGCTGCAGGGCGTCCGGGCGATTCGCGCATACAACAAGGAAGATTTTGAGCGCAAGCGCTTCGGCAAGGTCAATCGCGACTTGGCGGATACCTACATCAAGGTCGGTCGTCTGATGGGCGCGGTCATGCCGCTGCTCATGTTCATCGTGAACCTGACCATCGTGGCGCTCTATTATTTCGGTGCGGGGCAGATAAATGTTGGCACGCTCACCGCAGGCGAGATCATGGCGCTCGTGCAATACGTGACGCTCATCCTCATGTCGCTCATGATGATCTCGATGATCTTCGCCATCCTGCCACGAACGCTAGCGGCAACCGAGCGCATCAATGCTGTGCTCTCGACCGAATCGACCATCGAAGATGTCGTTGTGCCGGCATCATTGCCAGAAACCGCAGAAGATGGTGCGCTGCGAACACTTGGAGCTGATATCCCCGAAGAAACCACGGTGCAGCCCGCTCAGAAGCGCAGTGTCCCGATCCTCAAGATGGATCATGTGAGTTTCCGCTATCCCGAATCGAAGAAGGATGCCTTGAGCGATCTTACCTTCGAGGTCGCGCCCAATACGATAACCGCTCTTATCGGACCGACGGGTTCGGGCAAATCGAGCCTGATCAACCTCATCATGCGTATGTACGACGCAAGCGCAGGCACGATCTATTTCGATGGCGTTGCGATCATGGATATCCCGCTTTCTGTCTTGCGCACGCGCGTTTCCTACACTCCACAGAAGTCCTTCCTGTTCACGGGTACGGTGGCGGATAACCTGCGCTTCGCCGATCCCGATGCAAGTGATGAAGCGCTGTGGCAGGTGCTCTCCATCGCGCAAGCTACCGAATTCATCACGCCAGAGGCAGGTGGCCTTGATTTCGAGATCGCGCAGGGCGGTGGCAACCTTTCAGGTGGTCAGCGTCAGCGCATCGCTATCGCGCGTGGCCTTCTGCGCAAGGCCGATCTCTACATCTTCGACGATTCTTTCTCAGCACTCGACCTTAAGACCGATGCGCGGGTACGCGCGGGAATCGAGGATCACCTTGAGGGGCAGAGCGTTCTCACCGTAACCCAGCGAGTGAACGTGGCGCTTGGTGCCGATCAGATCATCCTGCTGAACGAAACAGGAGCCATCGAAGCGTGCGGAACGCATGCTGAGCTCTTCTTGTCGTGTCCGGCCTATCGCGAGCTCGCACTCTCTCAACTCTCGGAAGAAGAACTTTCCTCTGGGGCGCAGGTAGACTCGAGCACCGCAGACGATAGGGGAGGTGAATAGCATGCCGCCACACGGACCTCACGGTGCAGGGAGCAAGGAAAAGCCGAAGAACGCTTCGAAGACCCTGCGTCGCCTTGTTGCGCGCTTGAAGCCGTTCATCCCGCTTCTGGTGATCGTATTCATCTTCACAGTGGCGGGAACGCTGTGCAATACGGTCTCTCCGCTCGTGCTCGGTCAAGCGACCACCGAAGTGTTCAGCGCCTTCGAACGCGTGATGGCAGGTACCGGGGGGCTCGATTTCATCGCGTTCAACCGCATCCTTCTCACGCTCGTGCTGCTCTACGTGGCCTATTCGATCTGTCAGTTCATCTGCCAATTCATCATGGCGAAGGTGACCCAGGAAGTCATCTATGGCTTGCGCCGCGATATGAAGGAGAAGCTCGATCGCGTGCCGCTTTCCTATTACGATGGCCGCCCTAAGGGAGAGATCCTCTCGCGCGTCACCAACGATGTCGACCTTATTTCTTCCACCTTGCAAGAAACGCTCGTGCAGATCATCTCGGCAGTGGTCACGCTTGTTTCTGTGGTCATCTTCATGTTCTCGATCTCATGGATCTTGGCGCTCGTCGCGTTCGCCACGCTGCCGCTCTCGCTTCTGGCCACGGTGGGTATCGCGACGCGTTCGCAGCGCTACTTCAAGAGCCAGCAGAAAGCGCTCGGCAAGCTCAACGCGCACATCGAAGAGATGTACAGCGGCAATACTGAAGTGAAATCGTTCACGCGAGAAGATGCTGCCATCGATGAATTCAACGCACGCAATGGCGAATACTTCGCGCAGGCATGGAAAGCGCAATTCCTCGCCGGTGTGATCCGCCCTGTTATGGGCTTCATCGGCAACTTGGGCTACGTGCTCGTCTGCATCATCGGTGCCGTGCTCTACATCACCGGCGGGATCGCCACGGTCGGCGAGATCCAGGCGTTCGTGCAGTATATGCGTCAGTTCACGATGCCCATCACGCAGATCGCTTCGATCGCCAACACCATCCAGGCAACGCTCGCCGCATCCGAGCGCGTCTTCGAGGTGCTCGACGCAGAAGAGATGAGCGAGCCCGATCCTTCCACCATCACGCAGATCGCAAAGCCTTGCAAGGGGGCGGTCAAGTTTGATCACGTGCGTTTCGGCTACGATGCGCAAAAGCCGGTCATCAAGGATTTCTCGCTTGAGGTCGAACCAGGACAGATGGTCGCGATCGTGGGTCCGACCGGTGCGGGCAAGACCACGCTCGTGAATCTGCTCATGCGCTTCTACGACATCGATGCGGGCACGATCACGATCGATGGTGTGAACACCGCGCTCGATACGCGTAGCGATGTGCGCAGCAACTTCGGCATGGTGCTTCAAGACGCATGGCTCTTCTCGGGTACGATCCGCGAGAACATCGCCTACGGGGCAAAAGACCCGAAGGAGAAGTACATCCGCCTGGCCGCCAAGCTCGCGCAGGCCGATCATTTCATCGAGCTTCTGCCTGATGGTTACGACACGATCATCAAGGAAGACGGAACGAACCTCTCGCAAGGCCAGCGCCAGCTGCTCACGATCGCCCGTGCCATGCTCTCGAATCCTTCGATCATCGTGCTCGACGAGGCGACCTCTTCGATCGATACGCGCACCGAAGCGCTCGTGCAGAAAGCGATGCGTGAGTCGCTCGAAGGACGAACGAGCTTCGTTATCGCTCATCGTTTGAGTACGATCAGGCAAGCAGATATAATTCTTGTTATTCGCGAGGGGGATATCGTGGAGAAGGGCACGCATGAGGAGTTGCTCGCGCAGAACGGCTTCTATGCTGAACTCCACAACTCGCAATTTGTTGATTGCATCGATGAGGACGATTAGATAACGCGTATGGCGAACAATGAAGAACAGATCGAAGCGAAGCCTGAAGGGGTCGCTGTCTTCATCAAGGGCAAGTCGTCCGAAGATGCCCGATTGGTCATCTCTGAAGCAGATCTCGAGGCGCAGAAGCCTTCTTCGGCAGTAGATGATGCTGCGCAGTTGAAGGCCGAGCGCGACCATGATCGAGGGGTATCTTCACCTGATGCTCCGCGTGAGATAGCGGTGTTCGATTTCGACGGCACGTGCATCAGCGGGAATTCTCCCGTGCTGCTCGTTCGCTATCTTCTGAAGAAAGGGCAGGTGCGCACTTCGGTTCTTCTGCGCATCCTTACCTGGGGCATCGCGTATAAGTTGCATCTCCCGCAAAACGAGGCATGGGTGCGCAGTTTGGTGTTCTCATCGTTCGATGGCATGCCCGAAGAAGAAGCTGATGCGGAGATGTACAAGTTCTACGATGAATGGATCGTGCCGCGCATTCGCCCCAAGGCGCTTCAGGTCATGCGCGAGCACATCGCTGCTGGACGTGATATCTGGATCGTTTCCGCCACCTTCGATCCCATCATCGTGCGCGCAAAGCGTGATATTCCCTACGATCATCACGTTGCCACCGACATGAAGCTCGATGAGCACGGTTGCTATACGCGCGAAGTGAAGGGCAAGCCCGTTGAAGGCGCTGAAAAGCTTCGTCAGATCAAGGAGCACGCTGATCAGATCTATGGGAAGGATAGTTGGAAGCTCGCCTATGCCTATGGTGATCACTATTCAGATGCTCCGTTGCTCGCTGCTTCTGAGCACCCTGCCGCGGTCACGCCGGGACCGACTCTTCAGCACCATGCCGAAAAGGAAGGCTGGCAGGTGCTCGATTGGCGTTAGTCGACGTTCGATCGGTGAGGGTCAGCGTTCGGCGCTCATTGACGCTAGTCGGCGCTCGATGAAAACGTTTGACTTCGGCCGGGAAATGGCTTGGCAACGGTTTCCCCTTACGCGCTCGATTTGCTCGTTTCTTGTAATAATCGTAGAGAGAATTGAATAAATGTTACCCGTTTAGTAGCATTGAGTATCCATCATTTGGTGTTTTAATGCTTGAATGCGGCAGTGTCCCTCGCCGCTTTGCTCATAAGGAAAGTGATTGAAGATGAACGAAGATTCCAACTTCGGTAACATCCCATCTCATGATCATAGTTTCAGCGATTCGCATGACTACCTTTCGCGCGCGCAGTATGCGGTCGAATCAGGCGATCGCATACTCGGTATCCACTTGTACCTGGCAGCCTTCGAGCAATCTATCCTCGAGAACATCGTTCCGAGCGAAGAGAGCGTGAACGGCATGCGTGCAGCATGGGATCTTGCCGTCGATGCACGCCAACACTCGCTTGCCGAATATATCTTCGAGAAGCTCAAGCCCTTCGTTTCGGCTGAGGAGCTTTCGCGCAAGGCCGATCAGCTGCAAGATGTTGCCCTCGATCGCCTAGAAGAATTCGGTTTCTCGCGCGAAGCCATCGAAGACATGGCTGAGATGATCAACGACGATCTGTTCAATCTGCCGCCCGATCTGCTCTATCGTTATGAAGACGACAACGTTCCTTCACCCTTCTCGTTCTTGGATCTCTCTTCCAAGAGAGATAGCGCTTCAGACGAGAGCGATGCTGCGCCAACAGCGGAAACATCCGATCGCGCTGAAGAGGTGAAGGCTGAGCCGATCGAACCCGAACAGAAGGAAGCGAACTCTAAAGCGGAAACGGACGAAGAGCCGCTTGAATTGCCTGCGTTCCCTCTGCCGAACCTCAAGGGTGCGAAGATCGCGCATATTGATCTTTCTGGCAAGAAAAAGAAGAAGAAAAAAGCGCCCGAGATACGCTTCGACTATTCCACGATCCATGGCTTTTCGCGCGCTATCGAAGAGATGAAGCGTCTCGGCGTTGGCAGGATGCGCGATCCGCAGTTCAAGGAATTCGTGAAGATGCTCAACTTCCGCCATGGTGTTTCGCGCATGCCGCAGCTCGGCACGCTCGTGTTCTCGGGTGCTGCGCGCGAAGATGCGAACTACTTTATGGTGGCAACGGTGGGAGAGCTTGGCATTCCCGCTGTTCGTATGCGCATGGACCAGAACATGCAAGGCCAGTCAGTGCTTTGTGTCATGGCTTCGCCTGATGCGATCACCGATTCGACTTCGCTCAATCGCTTCGGCTTCGAAGGCCCCACAGCGCTCATCTTGGAGGATCTTGACCTATGGGATCTGCCTTGGATGGACTTCGGGTCGGGTGATATCTCCGATTTCCTTCAGATGCAGCTTTCGCGTGGTGCACGCGAGGCGATGGCGTTCATCCAGCAAGCGATCGAGAACCCCGAAGTGACCGTGCTCGTTTCTGCGTCGAATCTCGATGCGCTCGATACGTTCTTTGGCCCGATGCTCGGGCTCTACCGCTTGGTCGAACTCGACTATCCTAACGACGAAGAGCGCAAGGATATCTGGCGTCATGCGCAGGCGGAGCATCCTTCCATGCGCGGGCTTGATGTTTCTAAGCTCGTTCCGTTCTCCAAGGGTATGTCTCGCTTCGAGTTGTATGCGGTCGTTACCGAGTCAGTTGAAGATGCCTATCGTCGCAGTGTGGCGAAGGATTGCTTCTGCGCAGTGCGGACCGACGATGTGTACATGCGTCTTTCCAATTTCCATGAGCTTGATTCGCCAGAGTATAAGGCCATCGAAGAGACCATCATGAAGCGATTCCATCGTTCAATGGATAACATCGACGATCTACTGAAAGAAGACTGATGGATATCACCCGCCGTTGCGATTACGCTTGTAGGATCTTGCGCTCGGCTTACGAGTGCGGGGATTCCTATATCTCGATCGCCGATGTGGCGGAAAAGGAAGACGTGCCGTATTCGTTCGCACGCAGCATCCAGCACGACCTGGTGAAGGCGGGCTTTTTGAAGACGATCCGCGGTGTGCGCGGTGGTCTTACGCTCGATTGCGATCCGCATGAGGTTACCCTTCAGGAAGTGATCGAGGCGCTGCAGGGACCCATTGGCATGTCGCCTTGTTCGGTCGATTGTGATTACTGCAATCGTTCATCAGGATGCGAATTCAATGCGGTTTGGTGCGCTGCCGATGTGCTCGTGGCGCAACTCTTTTCCTCGATCACGCTTGCCGATCTCTTCGAGAAGGGCGCGAGCCATCCTGAGGTGAGCCGCATCCTGGAATCGAAGTACTAGTTCTCTGCTTTGCTCGTGGAAGCTCCCAGAAAAGATACCCCCGATCTCGACGCTTTCGTTCGCAAGGTGTGGAGCGAAGGGGGAAAGCATCATCGCGATCTTGCCTGGCGCTATATCGATGATGCCTATGCTGTGCTCGTTTCCGAGATCATGCTGCAACAGACGCAGGTGTCGCGCGTGGAGAAGTATTGGCCGCGATTCCTCAAGACGTTCCCTACGCTCGATGCGCTTGCTTCAGCTGACACTTCGTTAGTGCTCGAACATTGGCAAGGGCTTGGATACAATCGACGTGCGCTGGCGCTCAAGCGAACTGCTGAAGAGTGTGCGCTTCGATTCGAAGGGGAGCTGCCCCGAACCTATGATGAGCTCTTGAAGCTGCCGGGTATCGGTCCTGCTACGGCAGGCGGCGTGATGGCGTTCGCCTATCAGAAGCTAGCGCTCTATCTCGAGACGAATGTTCGCACCGTATTCTTGCACGAGCTCTTTCCTCATGAAGAAGGGGTGAGCGATAAGACGCTCGAGCCGCTTGTGCTGGAGACTTGCAGCAAAGAGGACCCGCGCGGATGGTATTATGCGTTGCTCGATTACGGGGCATACCTGAAATCGATCATGCCCAATCCTTCGCGGCGCTCGAAGCATCATTCCAAGCAGTCCGCCTTCGAAGGGTCCAAGCGTCAAAAGCGCGCCGAACTCGTTCGCATCGTGCTTGGCGCTCCGGGCATTTCAACCGCAGAAGCCAAATGTGCGCTCGATGAATTCGAACACGAAAAGGGAAGAGGGGAGACCGACCAAGCTCTCTTCGATACCCTCGTTACTGATCTCTCCAGCGAAGGCTTCTTCACCTTCAACGAAACCACCAACACCCTCCATCCATAATCGAAAGGTGTCGAACGACCGGGTAGTTTGTGATCTTTTGGGGTTGATGCTTTAGATGATGGGGTAGGAGCCGAGCACCTTCACTTCGCGCAGCTTCAGACGCAGGCAATTGAGCGCCGTCTGCACGTCGACATCCTGGTCGGATCCTTCGAAATCGATGAAGAACATGTAATCGCCCAACCCTTGTTTGGTGGGACGAGATTGGATCTTCGTGAGGTTGATGTTGGCATATGCGAACTCCGAGAGGATCATCAGAAGCGAGCCTTGCTTATCTTGTTGCAAGGAAAGCAGGATGGAGGTCTTACGGTCCATCTCAGGAAATACTTCCGGCATGCCCGTGCGCGCGATCAGCGCGAACGAGGTCTGGTTGCCGAAGTGATCCTCGATGCTCTCTGCATACACCTTCGCGCCATACAGGTCGGCAGCGAATTTGTTGGCGATGCTCGCAAGCGTCTTATCTTCCATTACCTTGCGCACGCCAGAAGCCGTGGATGAAGCCGAGCTCGTGTTGCGCCCAGGCAGATATTCAGCGATGTAGCGCCTGCATTGTCCGAGCCCCTGAGGGTGCGAAACGATCGTAGTGACCTCATCGATGCTCGCATCGGGATGCAGCACCAGGCTATGGTGAATATCGAGCACCGTTTCAGCCAGGATCGTCACATTATTATTGGTCGCGAAATTATCGAGGCACGCGGTAACGGGCCCTTCAAGGGAGTTCTCGGTGGCAACAACGCCGTAATCGCAACGCCCGCGCTCCACATTGTCGAACACTTCCGTAAAAGATACGCACTCGATCTTCTCGACGTCGGTAAAACCGAGCTTGTCCATGAAGGTGTGTGTTGCTTCGTCGCTGTAGGTGCCAGCGGGGCCTAAGAATGCGATCTTGATCGGTTCAGCCATGGCGTGTTCGCTCTCCATTCGCTCATAAATACTTCAAAAGCTTGTTGAGTTATTGTAATCGAATCGCTGTCGTTCGATTACGCAAGTGCCGCTCGCCCGCAAAATGGTGCAGAACTTTTGAAGGGTTTGTGTTGATTACGTTCTTTCTATGGATTGTGTTATTTGAGACAACGGCGGTAACACTTTCTTACCACTTGCCAGAATAACAAGCGTTTTTCATGCCCGCGCGTCATTCCTTAATTAGTAGTCAACCTACAATACTTGCCAGAAGTTTTACTGGAAGAAGACACCCTTAAGGAGGTGTGCACATGGTAACAGAGGCTACCTCACCGGAGTTTCTGGCTAAACTTGAAGCGCGTGGCGTTTCTCGTCGTAGCTTCATGAAACTCTGCGGCTCTCTCGCGGTTGCGGCAGGTCTTACCGAACTCGCTGCTCCTCGTATTGCGGCTGCGATCGAGAACTCGGTCATTGGTGCTGAATCAGGCAAGCTCTATCCAGTCATCTGGATCGAGGGCGCATCCTGCACCGGTTGTACTGAGTCTTTCGCTCAAGGTGATTCCCCTGATCCGGCTTACATCGTCTTGCAGATGATCTCGCTGAACTACTGCGAAACCCTTTCTGCTGCTGCAGGCTGGTCCATGGAAGAAGCTAAAGAGCAAACGATCGAAGCAGGCAACTACATCCTCATTTACGAAGGTGCAGTTTTGGAGGGATGGGACGGCCAAGCTCTGCGCGTCGCCAACGAAGTCGGTACCGACATCTTGGCTCACGCTGCTGAAAGCGCTAACGCTGTTGTTGCCCTCGGATCCTGCGCAGTAAATGGTGGCTGGATGGCAGCCTATCCGAATCCTTCGAACGCACTCGGCGTTCAGCAGTATCTCAAGAAGCGCGGCATCGACACTCCGGTCGTTAACGTTCCCGGTTGCCCGGCTAACCCTGAATGGGCTACGTCGGTCCTCGTCGATGTTCTGCTCGTTGGTCAGCTGCCTGAACTCACGAACGAGAACAAGCCGAAGGTCATCTTCAATCAGACCGTCCATGACAACTGCCAGCGTCGCGGTCACTTCGAGAATGGCGAATTCGTTTATGCATTCGGCACTCCTGAAGAGGCAATGGGCTACTGCCTGTATCCCATGGGTTGCCGTGGTCCTCAGACCAAGGCGAACTGCGGTATCGTGCGTTGGAACCGTCGTCGTTCCTGGTGCGTCGAGTCCGGCGGTCCTTGCATCGGCTGCTGCGTAGCTAACCCGAACAACCCAGGCGAGAACTGGGTCGAGACCAACACGCCGTTCCGTGCACGCTTCCGCGATCTGCGCATCGGCGGCGCTGTGTTCCAGCCTGAAGCTATCGCTTGGACCATCACGGGCATCCTTGCTGCTGCTCTCGTTGTCCATGGCTTCGGCATGAAGAAGGCTGGTCGTACCGATGGTGGTGCTCCGTTCGAGAAGGAACGCGAGTGGGATATGAAGCATCCGAATGAATCCATTGGCATCTACACCCTCGATGACAATTCGAAGGGAGGCAACTAATAATGACTCGTTCAATCATCGATCCTATTACTCGTATCGAAGGTCACCTTCGTGTTGAAATGGAAGTCGACAACGGCGTTGTAACTGATGCTTGGGTCTCAGGTGGTTGTTTCCGTGGCATGGAGCTCGTCGTTCAGGATCGTACTCCTGAGGATGCTGCTCAGATCGTTCAGCGTATCTGCGGTGTTTGCCCGGTTTCACACACTCACGCTTCATCGCTCGCAGGTGAAGCTGCTTATGGCATCGTCATTCCGAACCAGGCTCGTATCATCCGTAACCTGGTTGAGGGCGGTCAGTTCCTGCACAGCCATATCCTGTGGCTCTACACGCTCGCTGCACTCGACTATGTCAACCCGCTCAATGCGCTCAATGCAAACGTGGGCAAGGCTTACGACCTCATGGAGGCTGCAGGCACTTCTTGCAGCACCGACCTCAAGACCCTGATGGGCACGCTCACCAAGTTCGCGAACAACGGTCAGCTCTCCATCTTCAGCGGTGGTTGGTTCTTGGATGGCCAGGCTCCTGAGGCTTACAAGCTCGATCCTGAAGCAGACCTCATCTGCACCGCTCATTACCTCGAAGCTCTGAACATGCAGGCTAAAGCATCTGAGATCTGCGGCCTCATCGGTGGCAAGATGCCTCATATCATGACGCTCGTTCCTGGTGGTACGGCATTCGTCCCCACGGAAGAGAAGCTCGACGAGCTCTATTCCATCACGCGCGAGATTCGTGATTGGGTCGACTCCACCATGCTCCCCGACACCAAGATCATCGCAAGCGCTTACCCCGAGGCTCTCGGCTTCGGTCGTGGCTGCGGTCGCTATGTTGCTTGGGGCGTTTTCCAGCGCGAGAACTTCGAGATGGCAGATCGCTACATGCCTTCTGGTGTTGTCTACACCAACGATGGCCTTCGCCTCGAAGATCCTGATCCTTCGCTGATCAAGGAATATGTTGGTCACTCCTGGTATGTGGGCGATTCCGACCTCAATCCGAAGGAAGGCGTCACTGATCCGCTCTACACCGAGTACTATGTTGCCGGTACCGAGCACGAGGAAAACGGTCACATGATCGGTACGGTCAACGATCGTTACACCTGGTCTAAGGGCCCAAGCTACAATGGTGAATGCATGGAGGCAGGTCCGTTCTCCCGTGTTCTCGCAGCTTATCTGCGTGGCGGCGAGAAGAATGCTTACATCGTCAACAACCTCGACAAGCTCATGGCAGACCTCAACCTCACGCTTCCGCAGCTCCAGTCCACGCTCGGTCGTGTTGCTGCACGTCAGGTTGAATGCTCCTACATCGCTCACCTTATGGTCGATTGGGTCGACGAACTCATCGAAGCACTCAAGGGTGGCGACAGCGAGTACTTCCGCGCACCTGAGCACCTTACGGGCTATGGCTGCGGCATGTGGGAAGCACCGCGTGGCGCTCTCTATCATGACGAGCATGTCGACAATGGTCGCATCACTGGTTATCAGATCATCATTCCTACTACTTGGAATATCGCTCCGCGCAATGCTGAGGGCGTTCGTGGTCCGATGGAGCAGGCTCTTATCGGCACGCCGGTCAACAACGTTGATGCACCTATCAATGCGCTTCGTACCGTCCACAGCTTCGACCCCTGTACTGCTTGCGCAGTTCATGTGTCTGAGCCTGCTACGGGCAAGCACTTCGAAACCGTTACCAGCCCTTGGGGGGTGAGATAAATGGCACATCTCGCACACTATAAGCAGGCACATCCGCTGCCCATGAAGGTAACTCACTGGGTCAACCTCGTGTGCATGGCGCTCCTTATCTTCACCGGCTTTCTGATCCACTTCCCGTTCTGGGCGGGTCTTACCGGTGTCGCGCGTGGCGTGCATGTTTTCTGCGGTATGCTCTTGGTTGTCAACTGCATCCTGCGCATCATCTTCGCATTCATGTTCCACTCTGCTCCTACGGGCGGTACGCGTAACATGGTTCGCGACTACAAGACCTACCTTCCACAGGCGGACAACAGGCATCAGCTCGGTGCTTGGATCAAGTATTACCTGTTCATCAAGAAGGATCACCCGCTGTCAGCTAAGCTGGGCGTTCCGCAAAAGCTCTCTTATCTGGCTGTTTGCGTCCTGATCCTCGTTATGGGTTATACCGGATTCTGCCTCTGGATCCCCACCGCTTCCTGGAGCTTCTTCGCTGCAGGTACGGCAGCAGTGGGTGGCATGATGTCAATGCGCATCATCCATTACTTCATGATGTTCGTCTTCATCTGCTTCTCGATGATCCACATCTACCTGGTCTTCATCGAAGGCACGGCGAACGCGAAGAACATGCTGGCGGGCAAAGAGCACGGCGGTCTGGTCTACGACCCCGAGCGGCACTGCATCGTTGGCGAAGACCACAGCGTAGGCGATCACTAATCGCATGCGCTCTGGCGCAGCGCACGTTGTGCGCGAACCGAACCGTTCAGCCTACTGAACGAAATACGGTCATCAGGAAGGACTCGATTCGTCGGGTCCTTTCTTTTTTTTCAGTAACGAGACGAGGGGAGAGTGACGAGGGGGTGCTTCCCGAAGAAGGAAGCCACTAGCACTATGCGCTGCCTAAAGCGCGCGGGGTCCTTCGTATAATGAAAGACAACACTGGCTTTAAGAAGGGCTGCCATGAAAAAGAGCGACGAACAGGAACAGAAGTACCGCAAAGAGCTGATGAAGGGCCTGCCTCCTATCAACCTTGGCGCACTCTTCATGCCGCCGATCTGGGGACCAGCAAACGGCATTTGGATCACGATCCTGTATTACCCGCTGTGGCTCTTCGCTGATAACCTCTTCTATGCGTCCTTCACGGACCCCTCTCCGCTTTCGGTGGTCTTCTCGATCATCGTTGCTGTTCTGCTCGCAGCGGTCACCATCGTGTTCGCTCGCGTTTCACAGGGGTATGCCTGCGAGCGCGCCATCTCGCTCGGGCGCACCAAAGAGTGGTATATCAAGCGCCAGCGCGTTTGGGCGATCGCTATGGGTATCCTGGCCGCTCTGATGATCTTCGGTGCCACCTACTATAACCTGGTCATTCGTCCTGGCATGCCAGTGGCGTAAGGCAAGAAGGGGGCGCTATGAAGATCGCTGTCTTTTGCGTGGGGAATCGCCTGATGCTCGATGATGGTATCGGCCCTGCAGTCTACGATGAACTGGTCGAGCACTATGAGATCCCTGAAGGGGTCGATCTTTACGATCTGGGCTGCATGACCATGAAGCTACTGAACAAAGTGGACGAATACGACTTCATCATCACGGTCGATGCGGTTGATGGAACGGACAGTGAACCAGGCACGGTGTTTCGCTATAAGCCCGAAGACATCGCGCGCACACAAGATGCGATGGCTTCACTTCACGAACTCAAGCTCGTCGACCTCTTTGATGCGGCGCAACTGCTCGGTTATTCATGCGATGGCATCTGCTACGGCATGCAGATCGAGAACATGTCGCCCGCAGAGTTGGTAGAGGGCCTCACCCCGAAGGTGTATGAGCGATTGCCGTTCTTGGTGGAGACCGTGGTGGCTGAGCTCGATCGCCAGGGCTATCCGCTTACGCGCAAAGAGGCGTAAGCTCCCTGCTTGTTAAACGAAATACTTTCCGAAGAACGGGATTTTCTTCAAAACATATGCAATCCCGAACGAAATCACTATGGTGACAAGCGCCATAACGGGTGCGGCGATGATCGGGTCAAAGCTTACTGCACTGAAGCCCATTGCAATCAAAGCACGTAAAACGAAGATGTGAACGACGTAGACCCCTAAGGTGCATGCTGAAAGCTCACGGATGGTTTCGAGGTGCGTGTGATCCTTGGGCAGATTGGCAAGAGTTGTTTCAGGTTCAGTTTCGTAAGTTTGCACAAGATCGCCCCAGCGTCGAGTGAAGCATTGCTTTACCAAAATAAATACCGCGGCTGCAGCGAACATGAAGGGGAAGTGGTTGCGGATTACAAGAGCGTTGGCGGATCCTTGTTCAAGAGACACCCATGAGCTGCACAAGACTGCTACTGAGAGCGTGAAGATTGCTAGGACATAGATCGTCCAGCGCATCGTGCGTGAAGTATCATGCGAGGCAAGATAGTAGCCAAGAACAAAATAGAAGGTATAGCCTAGTGGCAGTTGGATCATGAATGCGCTGAAGAACTCTTGTGCCGCAGGGATAGTTCCTGCTCCCGTAGCAAGCGGTACTACAAAATTCATCACAAAGGCGAAGACAAGGAAGTAGCGCATAACCTGTTCATTTGCTGTAATGCAACGTAGGATCGGCACAGCAATATAGAGTCCTAACAGCATGAATAAGAACCACAGATGTGGTGTGCCGAACAGTATGTCATGGATGAAACCGGCAACGCTTTCTCCGGTCCATATGTTAGGCAGGTCATAAACAAATGCATAGAGGAGACCCCAAAACAAGATCAGACGAACGAGCTTTGGTATGTTCCTGGTCCAAAGTTTTTTGATGGGTTGTTCGCGTGCCGGGTCAAGGAAGAGTGCTCCACTGATCATGACGAATACTGGTACGCCCCAACGCGTGATGCAATCGTAGAGATTGATCGCCTGCCATTCCGAGGTGTAAACGCTAAGCTGATACCAATAGGAACCAGCAACGTGCAACAGCACGATCGCGCAGATTGCCACGATCCTTAGTACATCAAGATAATAACGTCGCTTTTCCAAGATCGGGTACCTTCGTTTCGGTGTTGCCATATCCTGAGACGCGCCAAATGTTGGTCGAGTAGATGCTATCCACGTTCGAGCTCGGCGTTGATCGCATTAGCGAGATCGTCCATGCGGCTTTTCATATAAGGACCTGGGCAGGCAGTGCTCTTGTCGAACATGCCATGGTAGGTAAGATTGCCGGTCGTATCGCCAGTATAGTTGATCTCTTCGATGCCGTTGCGTTCGCAGATATCAACACAAAGTTCGACTAACTTATCGAATGCTTCATCGCTTACATGCCAATTCCCGCCAACCTCGTCGTTTGCTACTTCGATAGTGATAGATTCCTCATCATTATCACGGTTCTTGCTGGTCCATGCTCTGTTTGTTTCTTCGACAAAAAGTGCCACATTGCCTTCAGAATCGATCCCATAATTTGCAGAGGCTTGCACATCGCGCCGAGCAAAGCGATCACCGACGCTCCTGAGTCCTGAATTGCCTGCCATATGGTGGATCGTGATCTTGGAGATAGGTTTGCTGCGCGGAAAATCGGCATTCGCGGTCAGATAAACATAATCAGTGAGGGGGCTGTTCTGTTCGATCACAGCTTCCTTTTGTTCGCCCTCTAGTGGATACCCCACATAGTCAGGGATCCTTTCGCCGCCGAAGAACCAAGAGGCAAAAACCAACGCTGCAATTACAATAGCGCCGCCAAGCAGTAGCCATATTGCAATCTGGGAAGCCTTGCTGCTCTTTATTGCCTGATTGGTCGTAGCGGTTTTGTCTTTTCCATCTTGGTCTTTGATTCGGTCACTGCTCATGGTGAGTCTCTTTTCTAAAAAGCTGAACAGTCTGATTACTGGATAGTATGCTCATACGGTCGTGTATCGAGTACCGCGCTTGACACGTGATGTTCCCGAACGCACGTTAGAACGATCCGAGGTATATCCACAGTATTGCAAAGTGCAGCAAGCAGAGCGTACCGAACAAGAGCTTTGTCCCTATTGCAGACAATTTCTTTGTAGGCGTGGTCGATCCTCCAGCAGTCAGAATGAAGGTGCTAACAATACCAACGTAATAGAAACCGGTGTCGGTGAGTAGATGAAAGAGAAATGCTGCATCTTCGCCATGCTGTGCCTCACGATAGCGTTTTATGAATACTCGAACAGCAATAACGATGAGCGAGATCATGGCGATAAGACCGAATTCGACTCCCACATGAATGAAGACGTTGTGAATATGATTTGTGTTGAAGAACGGATCGGCATCTTGTAGGTTGAGCGTTTTCCATTGCATTGCACCAACGCCCGTAATTGGGTCGACGAATAGGTATCCTAGACCATTTGCCATCATAGCAAGGCGCTCGCTGAACGTGAACAGCACACTTGGACGCATGAAGAGGGCAAAGGGGATACAGAGAAGGCCAAGAATCGAGATGGTGAGGGCGACTTTGAAACTCCGCTCAAGGAACTCCCCAAATCGCTTCCAAAGTATCACCATGAAAACGAGATATGCCAAGATCGCTACGCAGAGAATTGGCGCCTCTGCGCGCTCGGCGGCCATATACATCAAGAAGCCGATTGCCAGGCAAAGTACGACTTTTCCTACAAGAGCTACCATGAAATGCGCGGATTGCTTCCAGCTTGTGCTGCGTCCTTGCGACACGAACAAGACGATCAATCCAACGACAAGAGCTGCAACGCTTCCCATCGAGAGCGTCATCGCGAGCGCGACCAGGATAAACGGCTCGAAGCGCTCAACTATTGTGAAGATCTTGCCGCGTTCTTCAGTCATGCGACAACTTTGCAAGGCGAACCAGCTCAGGACCAGGAAGATGCCAAGCCCGTTTGGCGATCCGATCACGAATTCCAGGCGCGTTGGACTCACAAAGAAAGCCTGGTAAGTAAACGCAACAACGCTCACCACCGCTGCAATACCTGCCCACAAGACGCATAGGCAGCGCAGCAGATTCGCCTCATTTGTCTTCAAGCTGCAGGATGCTGCGTAAAGGGTGAGGAAGATCAAGTGTAGGCAACCATAGCCGCGCATGATATTCTCGTGCGTGGTCCATGACGAAATGAGGTTCATGATCAGGTAGACCGCAAGTGGAATGAAGATCCACCAATCAATGCGCACCTCGCGACGGAATAGGCAGGTTATGCAGATTGCGATGCCAATCAGTGAAAGGAACGCAATCGTGCCTCCACCCATCACGCTAAGGATGATGAAGCTTGCGAACAATACAACAACCAGTGCACTCAGCGATCCTTTGGCGAGCTTATTCGATTTGCTTTCGCGGTGTTCTCTAAGTGAAGAAGCGATGATTTGAGCCATTGGTAGTGACCTGCCGTTTCGGTCGAGAGATATAGTCAGTCAATTATAGCCCGAAATAGCCGATTCGCCGAGCTTATGAAGTAATCGATGTTCAGGGAGAAAGAAATCTGAACAGCATGATAATGCGAGATTAAAGATCTAAAGTCAGAAGCGTATAGCGCCTTTTCATACAATTGAAAAGAGCCTAGAAAAATGGTAAAACATCAGTGTTTACTATGACTTCGCTATGATTTCACTATAAGTACAGGTCAGAAGGATAGCAACTGATTTCGTTGTTAGAGCGCAGTTAAGAGGATGGCTCCAATGGAAAGACAGAATAATACAAAGGCTCAACAAAACATAAAATATCGTTTGCTAGCCTGTGTGGTTGCGGTCGCATTGGCGATCGGCCTTTCAGCTATGCCTGCGCTGGCAGAACCAAGCGAAGATGCAAGTGGATCGATCAGTATCGTGTCGGTCGACACCTCAACGGACGCTAAAGCCGAAAAGGCTGATGCTCCGAAGGGCGAATCAGGCACAAGCGATTCTTCGAGCAAGGCTGAAGGTTCTTCCAATAAGTCAGATAGCTCTACTTCTGCAAAGAAGCCTGTATCTTCTGATGTGCTGAATCCTGCCGAGAAGCTGGGTGCAGTTCTGGAAGGGGAAGGTCAGGCAGCTGTTTCGAATGCAACGGGCATTTCAGTGGCTTCGGAAGAGAGTGATGAAGAGCTCGATGAAAAGGAGCAGGCCAAGAAGAATATCAAGGCCGCCATCACTGCCATGGGCAATTATGTTGCTACCTATTATGGTGATCTGGTAATCGATAAGACATTCATTAGTGGGCCGCTCTATACCGTGCTTGATGAGCAGGGTAATGCAGTTGCTGCTCAGTATACGGTTCAGTTTACGGTGGTTGGCTATCGCTTGGGTTGCGATATTGATACCGCAACGAGCGATGACGTGGTCTATAAAAAGCGGACGATCGGCATCAAGGTGGATGTTGGCGGCGGTACTAATCACAACACAGCAACGCTTGAAGGGCTTCCAGAAGGACAGTATGTCGTTACCGAGATTGAGTATCCAGGCTGTGGTTATGAATGCCAGGGTAATCCTCGTGTAGTAAAGACCATAGAATGGACGAGTAGTGACGCTACGCCTGTGGGCAATAACAATAAGCTGGAGAATCCTATCGAGTTCAGCTTTAAGAATAAGGGGACGGGCACTAATTATCCTAACCAGGGCTTTGTGAATCACTATACCGATCATGGTGATACAGGATTTGGCTGGACGGCAGCAGAGCGCGATTAGTATTTGAGAAGGACTTACTAGAACCAAACAGCGTTGTGGTCAAGACAACAGCAAGACCAGGACGGCAATGAAGCTAAGGCAACATCGACCAGACTAAGCGAGGAACGATATGACAAGGGTACGAAAACGAATCATCATCATAGGATTGATAGCGATCCTTGCATTAGCGTTCGCAGCTCCTGCCTATGCCTACTTCACTGACGTTCAGCGTGCATCAGGTGCTCAAGAAGTCGATTTGAATTACAGTGCAGAGATCACCGAGAAGCATGAAGATCCGAACGGGAGCCTGTATGATAAGGTCGTTTCGATCAAGAATACAGGCAGTTCTGACATCATGGCGCGCGTCTTCGTCTCTGATGCGATGGATGGGTGGACGGTCAAGGCAACAATGAAAGATGTGACGGTTTGGAAATCGGAGAAGGTCACCGGCGGAACGCTCTATACTTATACGCCCGTCATTCGTCCTGATGAAACAAGTGGTGAGCTTACAATCAAGGTGAGCGGAACCCCTGAAGAGCATTGGCCTGATTTTGATGTCATTGTCGTGGGGCAGACCAGCCCAGTTGCTTACGATGACAACAATAAGCCCTATGGCTATGCCTGGAAATAAGATGCAAGTAAGGAGGTAGCCTGAATGAAAGCAGAAAAAAGCAAGAAGAAGATCATGGCTCCCGTTGTTGCCTTGCTTGCAACAGCGATCATCTTGGCGGTCGCGATGGCGGGTACAGCGCAAGCAGCGCTTGATAAGCGCTCAAACGTCTACGAAGCGAATATCCAGCTCACCAGTCTTGATGTTGCGCTGACCGAGAATGGGCAGGAGCGCTCGGGTGAGGATACTTTGCTCACGGATTTGATTCCAAAAGACAAAGAATTCGCAGTGGGCTATCGCTACGATGAGAATCTGGCGGTTAAGAACGCGGGTGAAGAACCCGAATATGTGCGTGTTTCGGTCAATCGTTACTGGGTCGATGAAGATGGGAATAAAGCGACCGATCTTCTGCCCAAGCTGATCGAACTCGGTTGGTCTGATAACGGCTGGGTCACTGCGACAGGCACAGCGCTCTCAAAGGCTGATATGAACAAAGAGCAGACAGTCTTCTACAGCAAGAACCCATTGGCAGTTGGCGATTCGCTTACCTTTGCAACAACCCTTCGCATCAATCCTGATATCCTTGGCGCTGCTAAAGTCGATAAGGTCAATAAAGGGCAGCGTGAGGATGGCGTCTACTACGTGACTACTTACTATGATTACGACAATCACAAGTTCGCAATCGATGTGGAAGTTGCTTCGGTGCAGACGCATAATGCAGCCGATGCGATCAAGAGCGCTTGGGGCGTTGATATGCACAAGCTCGGCATTAACGAGGTGGACTAATGACTAAGATGCAACATGCTCTCAAACCCTTAGGGGCCTTTGTTGCGGGCTGCGCTCTTGCGCTTGCGTGCGTGCTTGGCTTTGCGAGTAGTGCTGAAGCGCAGACCGAAAGCGTTGGTTGGTCGGTCGCTTACAATGCCGATAAACAGATGGTCTCAGATTACGATCGGGCTGCTATCGATGAGAAGCTCGCAAATTTGCAGCCAGGCGACAGCTTCACCATGTCGGTGACGCTGAACAACAAGTATTCCGATGCGACTGACTGGTACATGACTGCGGATGCGGTCAAGACGTTAGAGGAAGCTTCGAGTGCATCGAATGGCGCTTACACGTATAAGCTCATCTTTGATGGCAGAACCATCTATAGTTCTGACACGGTTGGCGGCGATGGAGCGAATGGCTTCAAAGAGATCGATGGTGCAACGGGTAAGTGGTTCTTCTTGGGCGCGATCGATTCGGATGCGACCGGCAATGTGAAGATCGAGATGTCGCTCGATGGCGAGACTCAAGGCAATGCCTACATGAACACGCTGGGTACATTGAACGTTGCCTTCGCGGTTGAGGATAGTGGAACCGCGGTTGAGGGCGGTACGCTCACGAAAACGAATGATCCTTTCATGCTCGCAATCTATGCGGTCGGCATTATTGCAGCGGTCGCTTGTATTGCCTTCTCGCTCGTTTCCTTGCGAAAGCTCCATAAAGGACGTGATGCTCAATGATGCGTATGGTGGTCGAAGGCGCGAAGCGCTCTACAATCAAAGCTTTCGGATGCGTTTGTGCTGTGCTGTTTGCACTGGCGATTTGTTTTGGGGTGCAGGCTACTATAGCTGATGAGGCGCAAGCGGCAGAATCTTATAAATACACGGTAACGCTGTATGCGGGTAATGGCTCTATCAATGGTAAAGATGCAGTCACTGTCGATACCTATGACTATGGTGACCAAGCTACGATCGATGTTTCAGATTTTGATATCGTTTGCCCTGATGACAGATACTATGTAAAGGGCGTGCGTCAGGTGGGTCATGATGACTCTTCTGTTGACGCTCCTTCATTCGTTGTGAAGGAGGATATGCAGTACGTAGTTGCCTATGGTTTAAAGAAGGATCAGACCGAATATACGGTGAATTATATCGATGAGGCAGGCAATCAGCTTGCGCCTAGTCAAACCTTCAAGGGTAATATCGGCGATAAACCAGTAGTAGCTTATCAATATATCGAGGGCTATCAGCCAAATGCCTGGAATATTACCGGCACACTGTCGGGCAACACCGAAGCTAATGTCTTTAACTTCGTGTACTCGGTGGCACCTGAAGGCAGCACTATTGAAGGAATTACTGGAAATGCTGGTGCAGGCGATGAGGGTGCAGATGGGGCAGAAGGCGATGCTGCTGAAAACCAGGCTGTTGGATCAGATGAACCAGCAGAGTTGATCGATATTGATGATGAAGGAAACCCTTTGGCAGGCATCAGTACCGAGAATGCTGCAGGTTTCAGCATTGCTAATGTTTTGCCGTGGGTGCTTGGCGTGCTCGTGGTAATCGCACTCATCTCAGTTATTGCGCTTATGGTCGCGAAGAAGCGTGCTGGTAAGGATGCTTCCTAATTTAGGTGGCTTATTGCAGCCTTATTACAGCTACTAAAGCAAGTCCAATTTGCTAGGCAAAAAGAGATCAAGAACCGCATGTTTATCATGCGGTTCTTGTGTTTATGTTAGATTCTATGTTCCCAGGTCGCCATATATGGATTAAGGCTAGTCAAGGCCAAAAACTAGTACTAAACTTGTCTTAATTAGGGGGAAGCGTTTTCGCTTGTCTCAATGTAGCGATTCGCATTTTACAATCGAATAAGGAAACCCATGAAACGACTGCTTACGCACTCACAGCTCAAACACACCAAGCAGGCAGCGAATAAATTCCTTACCTGTTTCATTGCCACGATCATGGCGGTAGCTCTATCTCTTCCTGCCGCAGGCATACCCACGCTCTCTTTTGCTGACGAACCGAATCAAGGTTCAGTTACTGTTACGCCTGCTGATTTGGAAAAGGGCAACAGCTCATCCGGTTCCTCGAATGCTTCAGGGGATACAAATCTGAACAAAGAGAATAACAGCAGTGGTGATCCTAAGAGCGCTCTGACAGCAGAAGGAGATAGTTCGGACAGTTCTGATGATGGATCAACAAGCAATGATTCTACGAATGATTACAGCAATAGAGAAGACGCATTCAATGGGCGGGATGGATACACATATATTCCTGGTGAAGGTATGATTGCACCCTCGCCTGATCTTCAGCCTCCTGTAACAGACGAGAGCGGAATTTCGACTGCGAGTATCAACGCAAGCGATCCGGCACAGATGCAAGTGTTGGTTGATAATCGTTTTACGGGCCTCAACCCAGCGAACACCACGGTCAATCTCTATGATTACACTTCCTTCAAAGATGCAAATGGGAACGACGAACAATATAACTCGACGAATCCAGACAATTGGTTTAATGGTGCAAACAATATCAATAAGGATCATGCTCTTACTTTTGGTAATGGTATGAACAACAACATGGGTTATTGGAATGCTGGTTCTGGCTCCGGCATGGGTGTTTTCTCTGGATATACGCCAGGCTTTCAGAATATTGTTTCGCCAGTATTGGGTGATGATGGTTATCCAATGCTTTCAGACGGCAGCATGGTGGTTAAGGGCGGTGGCACGGAATATGTGACCACGAGTACTGGTGATGGTTGGATGACGCAGTCGCTCACCTCTTGGCCAGAAGTTGGCGGCTATAACTCGAATCCTCCACTGTATAGCACGGCTAAGCGCTACGGTAACAGTGACTTCCCTCTTGCAAGCTGGGCAACACCAGGCACACTCCTTTTTTCGAATGCTGGTGGAAAGAATATTTCTGACAGGGTTCAAAATCAATGGAACAATGATCGCTCGCTTGGCTATCTTTTTGATACGAGTGCTGAGGCTTCGGCTGCCCCTGGTCGAACTGAGACGCATGAGGATGTAAAAGGTCTTTTTCAAATCGATGATCAGGGTTATTACTACTACAACATGCGTGAGAATTTCGCGCAATATACTGCCACTGAAGTAGAAGGTCGCGATGGTTCCAAGATCCCTGCTAACAGTTTCATCCTTTACGATGAACCCGCTGGCCTTCGAACTGATGGGGTAGGCAGTATTGGTAACTTCTTCCCCTTCAATACAGGAGAAGAAGTTTTCAAGGTTGAAAATGGCAAACTTGTAAGTGATATTTACGCCACGAATGGTTCACGTGACAACAGCGGTAACGCTCCAGCGAATACGAATCTTGGTGCTGGAAAACCGCTGATTAATCACCATTTGGGCATGTCAATGGAGACTTCGTTCCGCCAGCCGATCGATGGCAAGGTGGGTTCGAATGATATGACGTTCGAATTTACTGGAGACGATGATCTGTGGATATTCGTTGACGATGTGCTCGTGCTCGATTTGGGTGGCATTCACTCGGAGCTTTACGGCACGATAAACTTCGCAACTGGTCAAATTGATATGGGTACCGCATTTCGGGTTGATGCTGAAGGCAATAGTGTCAAAGCTGACCCTGTTCGCACCACTACTATCAAGGAGATGTTCGAGGCGGCAGGGAAGGCAGACGATGTTCGTTGGAATGGTGACACCTTTGCCTCCAGTACCTCGCACACACTGAAAATGTTCTATTTTGAGCGCGGCAATTATGATTCATCGCTGGCGCTCAAGTTCAACCTGCAGCCGGCACTCTATCAACAGATCAAGAAGGTTGACCAGAATGGCAGTCCATTAGCAGGAGCCGAGTTCGATCTCTATGAAGTGAATGTTCCCGATGGTACGAATACGCAGAATGCACAGGATGTTACACTCGACCAGGTCAGCATCAAAGGTGATCCGCTCACACATGTGATAACCGACCAGAATGGTGAAGCGAAGTTCGTGAGCAAGGAGACGTTGGGGTCAGCCAACGAAGAGCCCTTCAATTTCTCGGACCGTTATGACGGTGGCAGCGAAGGTTTGCTCTATATCTTGCGCGAGACGAAAGCTCCTGCAGGATACAAGTCGGTCCCATCCGATCTGCTCTTGCGTTTCAATCCGCAGAACACGATGCTCATCGTGAATAATCGTTACCAAACGGGCGCATACGCAAGCTTCAACAGTTACGTTACAGGCAACAACGGTTCGGTCTACTACGGTCAGATCGGCGAAAACGGTGAGACGGTGACCAAGATCCCCGACGACCAACTGGGCGGTGCAGCTTCGGCGAACGTGCCACTCGATTCGCAACAGTATGGCTTAGTGGTGGCGGTTCCGATGCTGAAGCAGCCGAGCTATAACAGCTCTCGCGCGTGGTTTCCGCTCTATGGCGACAATCTGGTCGGCTTCCAGACCGTGCATATCGGCGATCTAAATGCTGACACCACGCAGTATCGCAAGGACAATCGCACTTCGGCGCTAACCGCTGCGCTCATGCAGTCCGCTGAACATTATCGTTCCGATCATCACCTCGATAACGCTCATACCGAAGGCTGGCATCTTGATTGGAACGACGAGACGAGCCGCTTGGAAGGCACGCTGCAGAATCTTCCTGGACGCGCCGACCGCTACATTCTCACCAACCCCGATGGTGACATGAGAATGTATTACGCGCTGATCGAGCCTGATGCGCTCGCACGAGTGCTCGGTGTTTCTGAAGATGAGGTTCGCGCTATGAGCACCACCGAACGCTACGATGCGCTCGGGCGGGTGGCTATGAGCGCAGTGGATGCGGATAACGGCGAGCCAGGAGATAGCATCAACGAGCTCATACAAAAGATCGATCCCTATCCAGATAGCTTCCAAGACCGTGGCTTCACAGCCCTCGACATCTCCGAGTTCATCCGCAACTTCCGTTCGGTCCTTTACGTTCCGAATGAGCAGCGTCAGCTTCGTGTGACGAAGATCGACCAGAATGGCGTGGCGAAGAATGGTGCTGAATTCGCACTCTTCAATTCTGAGGATGATGCGCGAAACGACCGAAATCGCTTGGCAGCCGGCTATACGGCAACCGTTGATGGGTCGGATGGCATGCTTATCTTCGAGCCGCGTCAGAGCCATACCGAGACCAGTGATGGATATGCAGATATGGCCTGGCCAAACGTGACCTTCGAGGGTGGGGCAGCGACGTACTACCTGAAGGAGACGCGTGCTCCTGCTGGCTGTGACATCAATGACACGGTCATCCCGGTGAAGGTGGGTGTGTACTCGATCTATGCCGATGCAGGCACGCCCGATGATAATGTGAGCGTATCGGCTGGCGTTGGTAAGCTCACGCAAACGATGGTGCAGTATGCCTCTGAAGGCGATGTTAATATCACGCTGCGCGACATCACGTCGTTCGCGCAGTCGCAGCCGTCGGGAAGTTTCGGGCTACAAGATTGGGAAGATGTCTACCTGAGCGACACGGGCTCGGCAAAGGTTCCGCGTTCGATGAATCTGCACTACGGGCTGAACGCGGTCGTGGACTATGGTCTTTCAGACGAGGATGGCGGCAAGAATATCCAGCCGTTCTTCGTGACCGATTCGGGCTATTTACGCACTCGTGTCCAGCAGAACCTGCATGCACACGACGATCCGAACGACCCTGATCATTCGGATGCAGCCGCTGATGATCTGGGCGATATGGATATCACCAGTCTATTCAGCCTGATCAACACTGTTATTGTGACCGATAGCAACGAAACCGCTCCCGCGGCGGGCGATCTTTCGATTAGCAAGAAGGTAGAAGGCAATACGCTGAGTGCCGATCAATACAACCGCCTCTTCCATTTCACCCTACATATCTATGATCAGAATGGTACCGAACTGCCGAACACGCAACGCTACTATTTCTATGGCAAAGACCGTGTAGGCTTCATCGGCAGTGGGGACGAGATTCCGCTGCATCATGATGAAGACCTGGTAGTGATGGGCATTCCTGAAGGGTACACCTACAAGGTGGTCGAGACCGACGCGAATCAGGATGGTCTGTTCGTTTCGCCTATTGGTGGCATGATCGAGGGTAAGATGCAGAAGGATGCAGTGCTCGAGGCGGCGTTCACTAATTCGCAGGACAAACCCAAAGAGCCAGATAACCCAGATAATCCCGACGATCCCAACAATCCGAACAACCCTAATAGCCCAAATGGGCCGAACGGTCCGGATGATGATGGAGATGGATCGCTGTTGGCAAAGATGGGCGACTGTATTCCATATGCGCTCGTAGTAATTGCATTAGTGGCAGCAGGTGCTGCAGTTGTAGTAAAGCGTCGCGCAGGTGTGCAAGGACCGATCGGCAAGCACGGTCGTTTGTGATAGCTCTTATTCCTTTTTCGCCTTGTGGTGTTTGAGCTTCTGCGCTTGCTTGCGCGCGAGCTTCTCGGCGTGTTTCTTGAATGCGATCCATGTTTGCACGACCGCTCCGATCGCACAGATGCCAAGCGCAATGCCCGCAGCACTTTCGAAGGTTGAAAGGGCAAAAGCCCCACACTGCTCCCAATTCGTGCTCACCGCGTAGAACATGGTGTAGTAGAGACCACGACCAGGAACGAGCGGGATCACGGAAATCAGGAAGAATACCGCAGTAGGCGTTTTGTAGATATGCGAGAGGACCTCAGCATAAATTGCTGCGAACATCGAAGCGATCAAGCATGAGGGAAGCAAGCCTGCATTCATGCTGTGAAGAATGTAGTAGATGATCCAGGTGATAACGCCGCCGATGGTTGCGTAGAGGACGTGACATTTTCGCACGTTGTAGAACAGGGCGAAGCCAAGCGCGGCGATGAAGGTGATAGCTATCTTGAAGAGAAATTCGCTCCACTCCATCTAGATCACCCCGCAAAGACTAGCCAGCCAAAGTGCGCCCATGAATCCCAGCACGAGCGAGGTGGCGAGAAAGAGGCTCTCAATGAAGCGCATGACGCCTGATATCGTTGCCCCTGAGAGCATGTCGCGTGTTGCATTGGTCATCGCTACGCCAGGAATGAGGAGCATGATCACGCCAATGATGACCATGTCGATATTGATCGCAGGAATGGGTTTCGAGGCCAAGCAGATAAGAATACCGAAGATAAATGACGTGAGGAAGTTGAAGACCATTGCGTTAGGTGTGAGCTTCTGAAAATGCTTGATGCAAAAGCAAATGCCCAGCGCGAAGAAAGCGGAAACGAGCCCGTCGATGAGCGATCCTCCGAAGAAGATGGCGAATCCACCTGCTGCAAGTGCGCCACCCAAGTAGAGCGAAACCTTTGGGAACGGCTTTCCTTTGATGCGCTGCAGGCTTTTGCGTAGATCGTCTGCAGGGATCGGGCTTTGACAGTATGACTTGCAAAGATCGGTAAGTGCTTCGAGTCGATCGAAGTTCGTACTGCCTTCATTAAGGATGCGCCTGCTCAATGTATGTTCGTTGTGACCTGGCATCGTTGCGGTGGCGATGATGAGTTCGGTGATCACCAATACATCCATCTTGTAAGCGCCATAGGCTTTGCCCATCTTGACTAGGATGTCTTCAACGGTGTCTACATCGGCACCGGTAGCAAGCATGGCCTCGCCGATATCGAGCATGCAAGAAAACGTCTCAAGTTGTTCTTTTTGAGACTGCTTGGTTGCATCTTGCTTGCTTTCGATAGCTGTGGTCATTGCATACCTTCGTGCCAAGTTTGAACAAACGCTCGTGTTTGCAGGGTGGTGGTTATGTTCGTCTTTTACCTCACGTGATGAGTGGTTGCTTCTATCCTGCCTCTATTTTTCAGAGGGAAAAGGGTAATTGGCATTTTGTTTTAGATCGGTGAACGAGTCGACAATTTGGAATCACTCTTATCTAAGTTTGGGAGCAACCTATAGTTGCGGAATTGCAAACTAGAATCGGTGGTGCGGATTTTCCTGCTCGAATACTCTATTCTGGTAGGTAAGGGCATCAATACGAAGGAATAGCATGAACATCGATATGGCAAAGCGGTTGGCCGATAGGCGCAAACGAGCGGGTTTTTCACAAGAGTCGCTTGCACTCGAGCTTGGTGTGAGCAGACAAGCAGTTTCCAAGTGGGAGCGTTCAGAATCTTCGCCCGATACGGATAATCTGATCGCGCTCGCTCAGCTCTACGGCGTTTCTTTAGACGATCTTTTGTATAAGGATGTCGAAGATGATCCTGAAAGTGCGATTGATTCTGAGGCGGCAGTGTCTGAGGGTGTTGCGTGCGATTTGGAGGGCAACAACTCTGTGGCTACCTGTGAGGGCGCTTCTGCGGAGGCAGGGCATGCTCATGAGAATGATGGGAATGAATCGAATGATCCATCAGCGGATCAGCCTGATGGAACTGTTGATAATGAAGGGGATCATAACTACTCTCGTCGCGAAAGTGATGACGTCCACATTGGTCCTGATGGCATTCATATTGAGAGCAATGGGAAGGGAGATTCCGTCCACATAAGTTGGAAAGACGGCATCCATGTTAAGGACGGTAGCCACGGAGATGAGGTTCACGTTGGTTGGGATGGAATTCGTGTAAACGATCATCGCTACGATGACTGGCGCGATGCGCATGCGCATTGGGATGGATCGAAGAAGAAGCACCCAAATCCAGCCTGGCGCAATTGGAATGTTTTCCCCTATCCATTGCTCGCAATTCTTGCATATTTCGCATTCGGAGTGATGAGCGGTATTCCTGGCGCGTGGTTTTCAGGGATCGGATTTTTCCTTTCGATTCCTGTGTACTATGCTCTTGGCGGCCTGCTCTTTGGGAAGCGGGTGAGTGCTTTCTTCAGTGCACTCTATTCATCGATCGCGATCGAGGTCTTCATCTTGCTAGCTTTGGACGGGTGCGCGCATCCTGGATGGATCGTGCTCGTGAGCATCCCTTTCGTTGTGGGATTGTTCAACGGCATCGCTCATTGGTGGCGCACTCGAAAGAAGTGATGCTCGAAGCGGCTTGATGGCGGACGCTGTTATCTCAACCAATGTCCTGGCTGATGGCTCCTTGTGTTCTTGAAGTAGGCGAAGCGGCTGCAAATTGCATTACTAATGTGTAAGTGAATCAAAGCTGCGAGGCTGCGCGTACAAGAGGGCGGGTATGATGGGTATGGAAGACGGTGCCTTCCCAGGCGTTTGGCTGAAGGGGCTAGGCGTAAGGAATGCTTCGCTAGAACGGAGAACCTCATGAACATCTTGCTCGTTGAAGATGATGCTTCGATCGTAAGCGCGCTTACCGATCTGCTTCACAGTGAAGGATTCAGCGTTCAAGCTTGCGCGACGCAGGATGCGGCGTGCGAAGCATTGGCACGCACGACCTTCGATATCGCACTGCTCGATGTAACGCTTCCTCAGGGTAACGGGTTCGCGGTATGCGCGGCTGCACGCGAAGCTGCCCCTGAAATGCCCGTGATCTTCCTTACCGCCTCCGATGACGAATATTCCACGGTGGCAGGTCTCGATATGGGCGCGGTCGACTACATCGCTAAACCGTTTCGGGCACGCGAGCTCGTCTCTCGCATTCGTAGCGCACTTCGACGGGCGCATCCTGCTGAAAGCGCGTTGTTGGTGGGGGACGTTCGCGTCGATCCTGCATCAGGTGCTGTGACCAAGGCGGGCAAAGAACTCTTTCTCTCTGCTCTCGAATACCGCTTGCTGCTCTTCTTCTTTCAGCATAAGGGAAAGCTCGTCACGCGCGAGGTGCTGCGTGATGCTATCTGGGATAGCGCTGGCGAATACGTTTCCGATAATGCGCTCAATGTGTATGTGAAGCGTTTGCGCGAGAAGATCGAGACCGATCCGAGCGAGCCCGAGATCATCATCACGGTGCGTGGTCTTGGCTACAAGGTGGGTGAGTAGTATGGGTTCGTCAAGAACATTCACCTGGCAGTGCATAGCGCTCGTGGCGATCGTTGTCGTGTTCGCGCTTGTCGCTCCAGTAGAGAGCAAATTCTGGGTGATGCTGACCGGGCTGGCTGCCGTAGCATTCTTCATAGTGGTTTCATTAGCACGACACCAGCAGATCAAACGTCTTGCTGGCGAGATCGACGAAGTGCTCCACAATGGTCGACGTATCGATTTTTCTACTTCGAGCGAAGGCGACGTTGCGGTGCTCACGAACGAGCTGCAGAAGATGGTCGCACGCCTCGCACGAACGACCGAGCAGCTCGAAGCCGAACGCAATGCGCTCGCAAATTCGCTCGCAGATATATCGCACCAGATCAGAACACCACTCACGGCTATCACGCTCATGCTCCCCTCTATCGAGCGTGCAGAGAACGAGACCGAGCGCAAACGAGCAGTGCGCAAGCTCGAATCCATGATCGAGCGCGTTTCGTGGTTGGTGACCGCGCTCTTGAAGATCGCGAAGATCGATGCAGGTTCGATGCGTGTCGAATCGAAGCCTTCGTCATGCGCGGAGACCATCAGGCGCGCGATCGCGCCGCTCGAGCCTGCGCTCGACTTGCACGATGTGAGCCTGGTGGTGGATCTTGACCAGGACTCTTCGTTCGAGGGCGATCTTCTTTGGACTGCAGAGGCGGTCGAGAACATCGTGAAGAACTGCATGGAGCATACGCCTGCGGGAGGTTCGATCGAGATCACTGCTCGAGAGGACGTGCTGGCAACAACGATCGATATCAGGGATTCAGGACCGGGAATCGACCCAGTCGATCTGCCTCATGTGTTCGATCGGTTCTATCGCGGTCGGGCGCAAGACAACGAACACGCTGGTGAAACGAGTGGTTTTGGCATCGGGCTTTCGCTTGCGCAAGCGCTTGTTTCGGCGCAGGAAGGCACGCTGTGTGTAGCGAACAACCCCGAAGGGGGAGCGCACTTCCAGATCGCGTTCCCGAAGCTTGTGGTGTAGCGCACCATTAAAGCGCACGGCCGGATGAATGTACATCGCAGGATGAAAGCGCACAGCAGGATGAACGGGGCCTGTAGGCGCGAAGAAACGTACGAAGCGTTGAATGACAGAACCGTAATATGCGCGTTATAGGCAGGATAGCTTGCCTCTCCATACTTATTCTTGCTAACTCATGAAAAGGAAAGGATTCCACCATGGAAATCTTGAAAGTTGAGCATCTCACGAAGGTGTATGGAGAGGGCGAAACCGCCACGCGTGCGCTCGATGATGTGAGCTTCAGCGTGGAAGAGGGCGAATTTATCGCGATCATCGGATCGTCTGGATCGGGCAAGTCGACGCTTCTGCATTTGATCGGCGGGGTTGATCGCCCTACTTCAGGCAGCGTCCTGCTCAATGGCATCGATGTCTATTCGCGCAGTGATGAAGAGCTTGCAGTCTTCCGTCGCCGTGAAGTGGGACTCGTGTATCAGTTCTATAATCTGGTCCCTGTTCTCAATGTGGTCGAGAATATGACGCTGCCTGTTGCGCTCGATGGGCGCAAGGTGAACACGCAGCGGCTCGAGTCGCTTTTGACCCGTCTTTCACTCCATGGTCGCGAAGGACATCTGCCGCGTCAGCTCTCTGGTGGCCAACAACAGCGTGTGGCGATCGGCCGTGCGCTCATGAATGCACCGTCGGTCGTGCTCGCTGATGAGCCGACCGGCAATCTTGATACGCACAACAGCTGTGAGATCATGCAGCTTTTGCGCGACTCGAATCGCGAATTCGGTCAGACGATGATCGTGATCACGCACGATGAAGAGATCGCACTCGCTGCCGATCGCATTATCGCCATCGAAGACGGTCGCATCGCCCGCGATGAGAGGATCCGACGATGAACGTGATGACCAGCTTCACCACGAAATCGTTGCGCGCGAACAAGGCGCGCACGATCGTGACCATTATCGGCGTTGCGCTTGCTGCAGCGTTGCTCACTGCAGTCCTTACGAGCTTTACTTCGCTTACAGATTTCCTGTATAGAAGCGAGGTGGCAACGAGCGGTACCTGGATGGCGAAGGTTCAGGTGGAGGATACAAGCGCCCTTGCAAGCGATCTGGAGCATGCACAGGATGATCCCTCGGTCACCGATATCGCAACGCTCTATGATTTGGGATTCGCTGAACTGACGCAGAAACAGCAACAGCGTTTCGGACCGTATCTGCCGATCCTTGCCTATGAAGGCGACATCGCAAATATGCTCGGCATTCACACGAGCGAAGGAAGGCTGCCTGAGAACGAAAACGAGATTCTGCTCTTCGATGGCTGGCAATCTTCACAAGGTGTGAACGTCGGGGATAAGGTCACCTTCCAGGTGGGTGAGCGTATTGCGCAGGATGCCGGTGGTAGCAGCAGTGTGGAATCCGGCGAGATCGATGCGGGTGAAGATGACCCTTCGGTCGCAAAGACCTATACGATAACCCCTGGCACGCAGCTCAATTCATCCATGGGGTATCTCGATGCGCACGTCGATGGTACTGGTCTTGATGAAACGCTCGAGAACAAGCAGGCTAAAACCTATACCGTGGTAGGCTTCTATGATCGATTAGGCTATGCGCTGTATAGCGGTGTTGGGCCAGTAGCGATCACGGCAGAGAGCTCAACGCCTGCACTTGCAGCGTTCGCCGAGGTCTATCTTACGCTGTCGGACGTGCAGAATACCGAAGAAGTGCAGGATAAGGCAGAAGCATTGTTCCCTGACGATCGGGTCGAACTTCACAATGGGCTCTTGCGCTATATGGGAATAAGTAGCGATACCTCGATCTGGACAACCTTCTACGGTTTGGTGCTCATTCTCTCTATCGTGATCATAGTGGCGTGCATCTCGCTCATCTTCAACGCTTTCGCTATATCGGTTGCGGAACGAAAGAGCCAGTTCGGTTTGCTCTCTTCAGTAGGAGCAGCGCAGCGTCAACTCCGTCGTGCGGTCATCCTTGAAGCGCTCGTCGTTGCTGTTGTTGGTATTCCGCTCGGCCTTCTGGTGGGGATCGGTGGATGCGCGATAACCTTTGCTGCGCTTGGTCCTGCTATCACGAAGATGGTGGGTAATGTGGATGAAGTGGCATTCGGGTTGTCCGTTGATCCGTGGGTCATTCTCGCAACGACCGTGCTCACGCTCGTTACCGTGCTGCTTTCGGTGTGGATTCCCGCAAAGCGCGCGAGCAAGGCGAACATCATCGACTCGCTCAAATCATCGGGAGGATCGCAAGCATCCAAACGCGGTAGGCGCCTTGCGGCAGCTGCGACCATCCCTGCGAGGCTGTGGAAGTCGAGGGGTATTTCGGGCAGATTGTTCGGCATTGGCGGAAAGCTCGCTGCGATCAATCGTAAGCGTGGCACGACGAAGGGGAAGACCGCTGCAGTGTCGCTTGCGCTTGCGATCGTGCTCTTGATGACGGCAGGCTCGTTGAATACGTTCCTTGGATCGCTTGTCGGTACCGTTTCGGGCGGCAATGTTACGGCAGGTGAAGTTGCGGTCATTGCCCAGCTCGATCAAGCGAGCGAAAACGGATCCGAACGGACTACCGCAAACGAGCAGCTTGCGCATGCCAACGAGCGGTTTGCCAAAGAGGCACGCGTTTTCGCAGATGCTTATGATCAGCTTTCTGGAGCTTCGAATGCTGAAGGGCAAGGTTGGAAGCTTACCAATTCTGCACCACTTATCGTTCCTCATAGCATTGCGGGAAGCATGTATCGTTCGGAAGATGTGCACACGGGCGGAGAGCTTTCTGATGGCGACTATGCGCTCTATGCTCTGATGGCCTATATCGATGATGCCTCCTTCGATGAGTACGCCCGCAGCTTAGGTCTTGATCCATCTGAGTATTATGATCCCGAACATCCACGAGCGATCGGTGTTTCTCGCTGCTATGGCAACGATGGTTCTCGTTATCAATTGATGGAAGCTTTGCAAGGCACAGGGGAAACTCAAGTGCTCAGTAGCGCTGTCTATCAGAATCGTTATCCTGCGCACATAACGATACAGCCAGGAGCGACGAGCAATAACGAGCTAGCGAAGTGGAGTATCGGTGCAGTTGCGTCTTCTGCTGCAGATGATGATATAGAAGGAAAGATGCTCACGCTCGATGAGGTCGACTATGCCTCGACGGGCCTGGATATTGCGGCACTCGCCGAAGAACCTCCTGCAGTTTTGGGCAAGGTGGGCGATTACCTGTGCTTGATCATGCCGGTCTCGCTTGCTCAGGGTCAAGCATTCGGGTTGGCTGGTCCGACATTTACCGGCGAGTTCGATTCGCGTGACGGAGACCATGCAGCATTGCTCGAGGAGCTTACAAAGAGCAGCACTGCATTCTTCAGCGAAGAATGCCCGTACGACTTGGCCTTCTCGTCGTATAACGATCACATCGAAGAGCGTGAATCGGTTCAGATGATGGCAACGATCGTTAACGTGTTCTGCTTGCTCTTCACGGTGATCTTGGCACTGATCGCGCTGGCGAATGTGTTCAATACCATTACCAATTCGCTCATCTTGCGCCGTCGGGAATTTGCGGTGATGAAGTCGATCGGCATGTCGAACAAGCAGTTCAGGCGCATGATCATGAACGAATGCATGAGCTTCGGCATCACAGGGCTGATCCCTGGCCTGATCGTATCGGCTGGTATATCCTATCTGCTCTATCTTGTGGTCGGAGAATCGCTCGGGGGACTCACCTTCACGCTTCCGTGGGGGTATGTGGCGCTCGCGATCGGCATGACTGCGGTGGCGATGGCGGCTTCTGTGGCGTATGGTATGCATCGCTGCAAGGCTGATAACGTGGTCGAGGCGTTGCGCGCCGATAGCATCTAACACGAGATTCCTCGCTCGTTGCCACAAGGGGCTTACGCCTGAGGGGTGGTTGGGTCGACTCGCTTTCGTTGCTCGATAGCCTGCAATATCTTGCAGGCTATCTCGTGCACTTCGCTCCTTCGAACAGCCTATTACGAATTAAGGAAGTGGACTCAGAGTCGTCCAACCACCCCACAGGCTCCGCCTCTTATGACGCGTATTCTTTTGGCTCGGATAAATATGGAGACCTTCCGTTTTGATGGTACGCATTTTGGGTAGAATCGCAGCTCTTCGGGACAAAATGCGGCAATCACGTATAATCTGCTGTAATGCGAATATAAAAGCGCATGCGTGGGGGCGCAGCGCTTTTTAGTTTTATAGCGCGAGGGGGATCCTATGGCGAAGAAGGCCGAAAACGGAAAAATAACGAAGATAGAGAAGCCCTATGGTGGTTCGACGGTAAAAGAGCGCAAGGCGGCCATGAGCCGCGGTCTTACCGAGGAGGAGCTGAAGGCTCGCAATACCATTCCAGAAACGAATCCGGCAGGCGAACCGCATCGCATCATCGCTGAAGAGCTCTATTCTGAAAACGATACGTTCGTTCCATATAAACCTGATGCGCCGAACGATCCTGGCCCTGCTGCGCACGAGCCCCTTAAAGAAGGCGTATTGCGTGAAGGCCAGAAGATCACCGACCGCATTGGCGTGAAGGTAGCTCCGACTGACCCCGATTATTGGGGACTTGCGAGCGTGATGACCGAAGAAGAGGCAGCGCTCACCGCACACATGAAGGTGCGCAAGCCGCTCACGTTCGAGCAGCTCAAAAGCGCGAGTGGGCTTGAGAGCGAGAAGCTTCAGCAACTCCTGGACGATCTTTCCATCAAGGGGATCATCGAGTACAACTGGGAGAACCTCGATGGCAAGAATCCGAATCATGAGAAGCGCTATCTGCTTCCTATGTTCGTGCCCGGTTCGGCGGAGTTCACCGTCATGAACCAACAGCAGCTTGAAGAGCACCCCGAGATCGGCACGTTCTTCGAGCGCATGGCGTTTCTGCCGCTTACGAAGGTCACGAAGATGGTGCCGCCCGGTGGTGCAGGCATCGGCATGCATGTTATCCCTGTCGAGCGCGCGATCGAATACGAGAACGAGGCAGCTGATGTCGAGCGCATCTCGCACTGGTTGAAGAAATATGATCGCTTCTCCGTGGGCGCATGCTCATGTCGTGCAGCCGAGCGCGTGCGTGGTGGTAATGCAGGATCCGATCCACAGAACTGGTGCATCGGCCTCGGTGATATGGCCGACTACTGCGTGGAGACGGGCAAGGGCCATTACGCAACCTACGACGAGGTCATGGATATCCTCATCCTTGCCGAGCGCAATGGTTATGTTCACCAGATCACCAACATCGATGGATCCGATAAGATCTTCGCCATCTGCAATTGCGATGTGAACGTCTGCTATGCACTGCGTACGTCGCAGCTGTTCAACACGCCAAACATGAGCAGGTCTGCCTATGTTGCGCAAGTCGACGGCGAAAAGTGCGTGGCATGTGCGGGATGCGTGGAAGTGTGCCCCGCAGGCGCGGTGAAGCTCGGCCAGAAGCTCCTTACCGAAGATGGCCCAGTTTCTTATCCGCAACAGCCGTTGCCCACGCTTTCCTGGAGCGAGAAAGATTGGGACCCCGATTACAAGAATACGAGCCGCATCGAGTGCCATGAGACTGGCACGGCTCCGTGTAAGGTGGCCTGTCCTGCGCATATTTCGGTGCAGGGCTATCTGCGCATGGCGGCTGAAGGGCGTTATCGCGATGCGCTCGCGCTCATCAAGCAGAAGAATCCTTTTCCCGCGGTATGCGGGCGCATCTGCAACAAGCGCTGCGAGGCGGCTTGTACGCGCGGCACGGTCGATGAGCCGGTGGCGATCGATGATGTGAAGCGCTTCATCGCCGAGAAGGATCTTGAGGCCGAGTATCGCTACGTGCCGGAGGTCATTCCTCCTACCACGCGTGACGGGTTCCCTGAGAAGATCGCTATCGTGGGCGCGGGGCCGGCAGGTCTTACGTGTGCGTACTATCTTGCCACTATGGGGTACGCGCCTACCGTATTCGAGCGCGAAGAAAAGCCTGGTGGCATGATGGCCTATGGTATTCCGGCTTATAAGCTTCCGCGCGATGTGGTCGAGGCTGAGATCGATATCTTACGTGAGCTGGGGGTGGAGATCCGCTGCGGTGTTGATGTGGGCAAGGATGTCACGCTCGATAGCCTGCGCGATGAAGGATTCAAGGCGTTCTATCTGGCTATCGGTGCGCAAGGGAACCGACCGCTCGGTGTTGAAGGCGAAGATGCACAAGGCGTGAGCGGAGCGCTCTCGTTCTTGCGTGAGACTATCGAGGCCGATGTAGTGGGCAATGCCTGCGATGTTGCTGACGAGGTCGTGGTCGTGGGCGGCGGCAACGTGGCCGTGGATGCCGCGTGCATGGCGCTCCGAAGTGGGGCGAAGAACGTTACCATGGTGAGCATCGAGCAGCGCGAGGAGATGCCTGCAAGCCCCGATGAGATAGAAGAAGCGCTTGCCGATGGTGTGAAGCTCGATTGTGGCTGGGGTCCGGCGAAGATCAACGCCGATGCGAACGGACAAGTTGAATCCATCACGCTTCGCCGTTGCACGCGGGTCTTCGATAGCGAAGGGCGTTTTGCCCCTGAATACGATGATGCCGACACCCGCACGATCGATTGCAAGCAGGTCGTGTTGGCTATCGGGCAATCCATCGAGTGGGACAGTCTGCTCGAGGGGAGCGCGGTCGAGCTCGGTCGTGGGAATACGGCGGTGGCAGATGGGTTCACCTATCAGACCGCACAAGACGATGTGTTCGTAGGCGGTGATGCCTTCACGGGTCCGCGCTTCGTGATCGATGCTATCGCGGCAGGTCATGAGGCAGCAACCAGTTTGCATCGTTTCGTTCAGAAGGGAAGTTCGCTCACTACTGGGCGCAATCAGCTTCACTATGTTGAGCTGGATAAGAGCAATATCGCGCTCAATCCTGGCAAGTACGATCATGCGGGTCGTCAGGTGCCGGGTTGTACCTTTACGAGTGGAGAGACGCGCATCTCTCCAGGTGAGCGCCCCGCATTCACTGAAGAGCAGATCAGGACGGAAACTGCTCGTTGCCTTTCCTGTGGCGCGAGCGTGGTCGATCCGAACAAATGCATCGGTTGCGGCCTGTGCACGACGCGCTGCGAATTCGACGCGATCAGTCTTTCGCGTGAGCATCCTGAATGTTCGACCATGGTGCCGAGCGAAGACAAGATCAAGAAGATCCTCCCTAATGCAGCGAAGATGCTCGTCAAGCGCATCGTTCCTGGCAAGAAGGATTAGGCGCAAAGGGGAGCGATCATGCACGAATTAGGTATCGTCTTCGCCATGATCGACCAGCTGGAGGATGTGGCGAAAGAGCAGCACCTTGCGCATATTCAGAAAGTGACGGTCGATCTGGGCGAAGTGTCGGGCATCGTTACGGATTTCTTCGAGGATGCTTGGACGTGGGCGGCGAACAAGAACGAGCTCACTGAGGGTGCGGAGCTCGAAGTGTGCACCGTGCCCGCTGTCACTGTATGCAACGCCTGCGGGAAAACCTATGGTACGGTCGAGCATGGCCGCATCTGTCCCTACTGCCACAGTGAAGACACGGAACTTCTTCGCGGGCGCGAACTCGAGATCCGCTCCATCGAAGCAGAATAATGGAAACCTGCATGAAAGATGACGAACGACCGGGTAGTTTGTCATCAGCCTTGTTTGAAGGCGGAGGGGCAGAGATCGTTCAAGAAGCATTCGGCGCATTTTGGTTTGCGCGCGATGCAGGTTTCGCGTCCGAACAACACCCATTGATGATTGATCGGCCCCCAGCACTCGCGGGGATAGAGCTTGAGCAGATCTTGTTCGGTTTGCAAGGGAGTGTCAGCATTGGAGAACTTCAAGCGGTGCGCAATGCGGAACACGTGTGTATCGACCGCGATGCCTTCGACGATGCCGAACCCTTCGTTCAGTACGATGTTCGCCGTCTTCCTGCCTACGCCAGGAAGCTTTTGAAGGCTTTTCATATCACGCGGCACCTCGCCACCGAAATCGCTCATGATCATCTGAGCGCATGCAACGCAATTCTTCGCTTTATTGCGGAAGAATCCGAGCGAATGGATGATATCGGCAACCTCTTCCACATTCGCTTGCGCCATAGCCTCGGGCGTTCCGAAGCGGGCGAACAGGGTAGGGGTTACCTTATTCACGTTCACATCGGTGGTCTGTGCGGAAAGAGCGACCGCGATCGTGAGTTCGAAGGGCGTTCGATAATGAAGTGCGCATTCGGGTTCGGGATAGTGTTCACCCATGCGGCGCTCGACTTCGAGCGCGCGAGCAAGTTTATCCGCTTTCTTCTCTCGTGCCATAGCTGTCCCTTCGCTTGTATCTTTGTTCTCGTATTGTAGCAGGGTTACACGATGGTAGCGCGCCTGTGGTGAGTGCGTGAAGAGCGGTGCGCTGGCAAGCGAACGAGCGGGTGAATTGGTAGACTTATCTTCGCTGTTGCCGCAAAAAGCGGCTTTTCGTGTTTGGTTTAGCTGCCTTCGTAGGCACAAGAAGGGGACGCAGATGCTGATCGATCTTCTTTCGCAGACGCTCGAGCGCTCGGGTGCACTCGAGAACTTCTGGGGCAAGCTGGATGCCGGTGCCGATGCCACGATCGGTGTCGCTTCTTCGGCGCGTCCGTTCTTGGTAGCAGCGCGCTTTGCGGAGCGCCCGCAGCCTACGCTCGTGGTGGTTCCTGGCGAAGAGACCGCCGAAACGTTCGCGCGCATGCTCGGTGCCTACGTGGGCGACGAGAAGGTCTATCTCTATCGAGAACGCGAAGAGAATCCGTTCATCCTCGATCCTCCTGCGAATGCGAAGGAGTATCAGGCGCGCGCCCGCCAGTCGGCACGTCGTCTCGAAGCGCTTTGGGCGCTTCAGAGCGGAAGGTCGTGCTTGGTAGTAGCATCTGCTCGAGCGCTCTTGCGCAAGGTGGCACCCGCGCGCGCCGAGGTTGCGCGCCCGCTCGTGCTCGAAGCGGGAAAAGAGCTCGATGAGATGGGCATTTCGGGTGTCGAGGACTATGAGAGCCTGGTCGAGCGCCTGGTGGAGCTCGGCTATGAGAACACCGGTAAGCTCGATGGGCCTGGAACCTTCAGCGCGCAGGGCGGCACGATCGATGTGTTCGCGGGCAATCTGGTCAATCCGGTGCGTCTCGATTTCTTCGGCGATGAACTGGAAGAGATTCGCAGCTTGCTTCCCGGAACAGGGCAGACCATTTCTTCGCGCGCGTCGGTCGAGATCTTTCCCGTGCAGGAATTTCCTATCACTTCGCGCGGTATCGCTCAGGCGCGTTCGCGGTTGGTGCCGCAGTCGAGCACCACACCGCTCTATCGCGACCTGCTCGATGCGCTCGAACAGACCGAGATATTCACGCCGCAGGCGCTCTTGCCCTATGCGTACGAAGAGCTTGATACCGTGGGCAATTACCTTCCGGATGATGCTCTTACGGTGGTGGTCGAGCCTCGAAGTTTGGTCGATGATGCGCTTCACTATCGCGATGAGCTCATGAAGAAGACGAACGCTTCGCTGCTTCTGGCAGACGAGCTCTTCTTCGCCCCACAAGCGCTCGATTTTGGGAAGAATCAGCGCGCAACCTACGTATCGATCATGCGGGTGGGCGTGGAGCTCGATGATGAATTGGTGGTCAAGCGCGTGGATGTGGCGGGGGATGCCGATAAGCTCTTCGGCAAGCTCCATTCGCTCACGCAGCAGGGCTTCACCGTGGTGTTCTCGGTGCCGCATTTCCGCGCGCGTCAGGAGATGAAGCTCGAACTGGTCGATCGGGGGATCCCGATCAAAGAGGAGCTCGATGTGTTAGCAGCGCCCGCTGATGAGAGCGAAGGCGCATCTTCATCTTTGCCCGCTCGCTCTAAGGAAGACGGGGAAGCGTCCGCGCCTTCAGATACTGCTCATCGCGCGCACAAGCTGCGCCGTGGCGTGGTGAACATCGTCGACGTGAACATTCCGCTCGGTATGATCTTCCCTGCGGCGAAACTCGCTCTTGTTTCGCTTGCCGATACGCAAGGCTCCATGTCGGTGCGTACCACGAAGCGCGTCGACATCACTGACATCACCTTCCCCTATAAGCCAGGCGATTATGTAGTGCATGCGCATCATGGCGTGGCATTCTTCCGCGATCTCGTGCGTCGTGATGTGGGCGGGATCGAGCGCGACTATTTGCTTTTGGAATATGCTGAAGGCGATAAGCTCTACGTGCCGGTCGAGCAGTTCGATCGCGTAACGCGTTATGTTGGCCCTGAAGGAGCATCTCCGCGTCTAACGCGCCTCAATACGTCGGACTGGTCACGCGCGATAGGACGTGCGCGCAAGGCTACGAAGCAGCTTGCGTTCGACTTGGTGGACGTGTATACGCGTCGTAGCGCGACAAAGGGCTATCAATATAGAGAGGACACGCCCTGGCAGCGCGAGATGGAAGAAGCGTTCCCTTACCAAGAAACACCTGATCAGCTTGCGGCTATTGCGGACATCAAGACCGACATGCAATCGATCCACCCAATGGATCGGCTCGTGTGCGGCGATGTGGGTTTCGGCAAGACCGAGGTGGCATTGCGTGCAGCGTTCAAGGCAACGCAGGACAAGAAGCAGGTGATGGTGCTCTGCCCGACCACCATCTTGGCGCAGCAGCACTACACCACATTCAAGGAACGCTTCGAGCCTTTCGGGGTGCGCGTCGAAGTGCTCTCACGTTTCCGTACGCCTGCGCAGCAAAAAAGGACCCTCGAAGATTTCGCCAACGGGGAAGTGCAGGTGCTCGTGGGTACGCATCGCCTGCTCTCGCGCGATGTGAATCCGAAAGACCTGGGGCTGGTGATCATCGACGAGGAACAGCGCTTTGGCGTGGGACATAAAGAGCAGCTGAAGAACATGCGTGAGTCGATCGACATCCTCACGCTTTCAGCAACACCCATTCCGCGCACGATGCAGATGGGGCTTTCCGGTGTGCGCGACATGAGCTTGATCATGACGCCGCCTGATGATCGCCGACCAGTGGAAGTGCACGTGGGCGAGTGGGACCCTGATGTGGTCGCCGATGCGATCGCTTGCGAACTCGATCGCAAGGGGCAGGTGTACTATGTGAGCAATCGCGTACGCTCGATCGATGATGCGGTGAAGCGCGTGCGTGAAGCGGCAGGTGAAGCGCGCATCGGGATAGCGCACGGCAAGATGTCGAAAGAAGAGCTCGAGATCGTGATGGAAGATTTCTCCGCAGGCGAGATCGATGTGCTCGTGGCAACTACCATCATCGAGAGTGGCATCGACAACCCGCATACGAACACGCTCATCATCGAAGACGCGCAGCGTTTGGGCCTCGCGCAGATGTACCAGCTCAAAGGGCGTGTTGGTCGCTCTTCCACGCAGGCATATGCTTATTTCCTGTTCCCCGATAACATTCCCCTCACCGAAGAGGCGCGCGATCGCCTGACTGCAATCGACGAGAACGCCGATCTGGGAAGCGGCATGCGTATCGCTATGAAGGACCTTGAGATTCGTGGCGCGGGCAGCATCCTTGGCGCGGAACAGAGCGGAAACATGTCGGCAGTGGGCTTCGACCTCTATGCGCAGATGCTCTCGCAGGCGGTGAACCTTACGCGTGAAGGGGGGAGCATATCCGACAACTATCTTCCTGAAGCTCTTTCCGACATCGTGATCAACGTGCCCGATCATACGTACATCCCTGAAGAATATGTGCCTGATGCTGATGAACGCGTGCTCTTCTATCGCAAGCTGGCCAGTGCCGATACGATCGAATTCGTAGATGAGCTCGCGCGTGAGATCATAGAGAAACATGGCGAAATGCCGCCAGCTACGGTCAACCAATTCCAGAAAGCGCGATTGAAGGCGTTCGCGAACGAGCACAATATCGCGCAGATATCGGTAACGGGCGGCAAGCTCATCGTTGAGCCTATCGCCATCTCGAAGAAGCAGGCATCCGCGCTCCGCAAGAAAGCAGGGCGCTACTTGGCGGACAAGAAGAAGCTCATCGTGCCGATGCGCGTGGTGGGAGAGAGCGAAGATGGAACCACGCTCACTGCTGTGCAGGAATTCCTCGCGTCCTTCTTCTCGGCAGAGAAAGAGGAGTAGACGGTTTGCCAGACAGCTCGTGTTCGGGAGGGGTCTTCTTGCTGTTGAGCGAGCAGATCTGCTGCGATTCGCGCTAATGATTCGTGCTAGTCGCGTTCGAGAGAGCAAGAAGCATCTGCTGCTTCGAGCGCTGTTTCGGGAGTTGTATCGGTAGCGGGCGCTTCGAGAGTGGTTGCCGTGAGCGTCCGGTGCCCAGCAAGCGGAACAGCTTTTTCGAAGTTCGGAAGCAGCTTGTTGCAGAGATTCACGACCACGCCTACGAACAGTGCCGAGAGGATGGTGCCTTCACGCACGCCGAATAGACCGCCCATCGCGATGAGCGAGATGACCACGCCGATAACACCTTGTGACGTGTCGAACGCCACCTTGCATTTCGGGAACGCGATTTTGGTCACCTTCGAAACCGCCAGTACGATCCCTTCACCAGGGAGCGTGATGAGCGAGGCCTTCACCTGCAGGAAGATGCCAAAGCCTGTCATGAATACGCCCAGTATGGTGTAGAAGAGCTCGAATCCGTAGTTCGGCATGGGAATGAGCTCGCAAAACGGGACGAAGAAATCGATCATCGCTGAGAAGACGAACACGAAAGCGATCTGCAGGAACTGGATCGGGTTGAAATCGCTGCGCAACAAGATGATCTGGATGAGCACGAACAGCACATTCACTGCGAAGGTCCACATGCCGATGGTCCAAGCTGTGGTGAAGCTCAAGACTGCGGGGATGCACGAGATGGGCGAGGTACCGAGCCCTGAAGCGCGGGTGAGTGCGACCGAAGCGGCAACCAGTGCAAGACCGAAGAACATGACCGCGAAACGCAAGATCATGTTCGGGGCGGAGCGATCGAAGAAGGTATGCCAGCGTTCGGTGAAGTTCATGCGACTCTTTTCTTGCGTATGTGTATAAGACTGAGGTGCGGATGCAGTTCGATTTTACGCCCCTTCGGTGCACTTCGGCAGGGTTTTCGTGCGAGCGGAAAAGAGAACCACCTGCCGCTGTGCGCTGCGCAGGTGGTTTGCGATCGGGATGCTATTTTGGGATGGAAGGATGAAGGTCTAGCTGCGATGCGCGGTGCAGACGAACTGCGCAACGTTGGTTCCCAGGTCATCGGTGATATCGACGGTGTAGAAACCTACGGTTCGACCTGCCTTGTTCGCGCTGCCCGTAGCGATGAGCTTCTCGCCCTTGGCGGGGGAGAAGAAGCGGATCGTGCAGTCGATAGCAACGGTGGGTTTGTTGTCCATGTTCGAGATGATAGCCATGGTGAAATCTGCCAGCGTGAACATCGCGCCACCCATGACGGTGCCGTTGGCGTTGAGGTGGTTTTCGGTGATGGGCATTTCGCAGATGGCATGATTCGGTGCGGCTTCGATGATGCTGCACTGCGCTTGAGCTGCGAATTTATCCTGAGCGAAGTATGCGCGGATCTCTTCCAATGAATTGGTTTCATCGACCATGGTATCTCCTTTGGGATCGAGGGGTGCAAGAAGAAGGCAATGCCTTGAGTTCGATTATAAACCTAGCTCATGGATGGAGCCGGGAGGAGCGAAGCTGATTGTTATTTGTCGGTGCTTTGCCTAGAAAGGAAGATCGTGGCATCGGTTTCGAAGAGATATGCTGCGCCTGTGGGGCAATAGAGTGCGCAATTGCCGCACGCGATGCAGAGCTGGGGATCGACCACGATCGCGCCTGCTTCATCCAGGGTACGTGCGCCCGCAGGGCAGTGCGAGAAGCACGGCTCGTAACAGCGTTCGCAAAGGGCATCATCGACCGCTGCAAAATAGCGGGGGATGTTGGGTGCGATCTCGGGATGCTCTTCGACGGTGTTTGCCACGAGCGTAAGGCGTGGCCAGGGCTTACGCACCACAAGATCAGGCGTTGAAGGAACATGCTGGTGGTGATGAGCGTTTTGCGCGTGACCCTGTGCGCGCAGGTGGGCTTTTTGCTCGTGGAACTTGGCGAGCGTGTCGTTGTAGCGCTTGCGATGCTTGCCGCTTGCGATATCTGCTGCTTCGTTCACGAGCGAGGTTGCAACACCGCGTCGGTGGAATTCATCGGAGGTGGCCTCGAAGAAGCGGCTCAAGATATCGGTCTTTTCGGGAAGGCGCTCGGCTTTGCCCATATGGATGCGGCTCCAGCGCTCACCCAGATTCACTGCATGCGTGAGCAGTGCCTTTGCCTCGGGACCTGCGGTGGGGCAATCGGTGCAGAGCGAGAAGTTGCAGTAGATCTGCAATTCAGGATTCGCTTCGAGGGCAGCCAGCCAGAATTCGGGCGCGACCGCGCCGATGCAGGGCAGGACCACGACGTTGGGGTGCACTTCGAAGTCTTCAGGGATCTGATCGTAGCAGGTGAAGAAGACCAGCTCGCCCTCGCCAGAGAGGCGGCGAACTTTGTCGAGCAGATCGTTCATCGTGATGCGTTCGGTAACGAAGGCATCGCAGATGCCACAACAGAGCCCGCAACGGGTGCAGAATTCCTCGCCTATGCGGGGGTGATCCTGTTCGTCGAAGAAGATCGCATCGTAGGGACAGACGAAGGCGCACCGTTCGCATGTGCTGCCAGCGAGGCGGGTGCAGAATCCTGGTAGGACGGAGATGGGAAAGCGCGGGTCTGCAGGTGGAGCAGGGGTCTCTTCGATTGCTTCGCAGGGAGCATCATTGGAGTCGTTGATCGTCTCTTCAACAGGAGCTTCGTCGTTCTGTTCGGTTGCGCTCATTGCTTCGGGCTGGGAGGAACCAGACGCCTCAGTGATATCTTCTGCAGTGCGTGCTTCGTTATCTGCGGAAGGCGCAGGAGTGCTTTGGGGCATGAAGGCTGCACCGGCTGCAAACGCTTCAAGAGCAGCAGGCGAGATCGGTATGCTCCTGTCTTCGCTCATGGCAGCCTTTCGTTTGGCTCATTAGGCTCGTGAGGCAACCTGCGCGACTAGGCGCCGAACACTTCGGCCAGCGTGTAGTCGATACGTGCGAGCACATCTTCGCGCTTCATGAGTTCGATGCTCTCGAACAGCGGCGGCGAAACCTGTGAACCAGTGACCGCAACACGGATGGGTTGGAAGACGAACTTCGCTTTCAAGTCGAGCTTCTCGGTGAGCTCGCGCACCGCATCTTGCAGCGGGTCGCACTGCCACGGGATCGATTCATCGGCCAGGATCGCGCGCGTTTCGCGCAGCACTTCATCGGCGCGTGCGCCTTCTTTGAGCAGGTTCTTCTTCACTGATTTCTCATCGAGCGTTACGCTTTGCCCATCGAAGATGAACGAGAGCTTCTCGATCGCATCGTTCAGATGCTTCGAGCGCTCTGCGACGAGCGGATAGAGCTTTTCGAACCAGGCGCGGTTGGCTTCGATATCTTCAGCGCTTGCAAGACCCGCTTCGATGAAGAAGGGAGCGACCTCATCCACCCAGGCAGCAGCACCCATGTTCTGGATATAGATGCCGTTCATCCAGTCGAGCTTCTCTTCGTCGAGGATCGCATCCTTGCGCGTCACGCGATCGAGTGAGAATTCGCGGCAGAGCGTATCGCGATCGATGATGGTCGTCTCGCCGTCGAGCGACCAGCCCAAAAGCGCGAGGAAATTGATGAGCGTATCGGGCAGATAGCCCATCTCCTTGTACTGCTCGACCGAGGTGGCGTTGCGACGTTTGGAAAGCTTGCGACCATCCGAGCCCAAGATCATGGGAAGATGGGCGAACACCGGAACATCGTAGCCAAGCGCTTCGTAGATGAGGATCTGGCGCGGGGTGTTCGAGAGGTGGTCGTCGCCACGGATAACGTGCGAGATGTTCATGAGTGCATCGTCGCAGACCACGGCGAAGTTATAGGTGGGCGTGCCATCGGAGCGCACCAGGATCATGTCGTCCATCACGTCTGCCGGGAAGCTCATGTGGCCATAGACCGCATCATCGAATTCGATCGGACCATGACCGAGCGGTACTTTCAGGCGCCAAACATGGGGCTCTCCTGCATCGATGCGCGCTTGTGCCTCTTCGGCAGAGAGGCTGCGGCAGGTGCGGTCGTAGCCAGAATAGCCGCCTTCGGTCGCTTCGGCGGTAGTACGTTTCTCGTCGAGCTGCTCCTTTGTGCAGAAGCACGGGTAGACCATGCCACGTTCTTTCAGGCGCTCGAGCGCATCTGCGTAGGTGTCGAAACGCTCGGTCTGAAGGTAAGGGCCATGGTCGCCGCCTACTTCGGGGCCTTCGTCCCAGTCGAGGCCGAGCCAGCGCATCGCGCGCAAGATGATCTGCTTGTTCTCTTCGGTGGAGCGCTCGGGGTCGGTGTCCTCGATGCGCAGGATGAAATCGCCATCGTTAGCACGTGCGAATGCCCAGTTATAAATGGCTGTGCGCGCGCCGCCGATGTGGAGCTCTCCGGTAGGAGAGGGAGCGAAACGGACGCGTACGGGTTTCTCAGAAGCAGTCATCGGTATCCTTTCAAGCTTTCAAAAGGTGAAGTGCCTGTATTCTACAACGCGCGTGCCTAGCGCTTCACGAAGCGCCCGATGAACGAGACGATCAGGCAGGCGAGTATGCTCACGGCGACCCAAACGATCCCCATGCCCATCCAGAAGCTTTCGGGGAAGAGCGTGATCAGCAGCGAATCGGCAGGGAATATCCAGCTGCCGCCGGTGAAGAAGAGCGTGTGGAGTTGACCGAACAGCGAATCGAAATCGACGAACGCCCAGATGCCAAGCGCAACGATGATCCCGATCACGGCAAGTGGGGTTGCGAACATGATCCAGCCGGCAAGCTTCCTTCGTCTACGCACGATGAGCAGGATGATCCCTACGGCAGCGAAGACCAGGCTCAAGATGATCATGATGCGCGAGGTAGCGAACACGGGGATGCAGTCTTCCAGATGATCCACCGCGCTTGCGGGTAGGGTGTAGATTGAGAGCAGGTTGCCGGCGCCGATGCCGCCAGCGTAGAGGTTCCCGGCCGCGTTTTGGCCGGTGTTGCCTGCGGCGAGCGTGCGCTCGATGTCGGGGAAATGCTCTTCGAGGGCGGTTCGTACGCACGCTTCGAGCTGCGGGCGCCCAGTATCGTCGATCGAGAAGGAACGCACCGCTTCCGCGAGTTCTCTCATGGTGTCTTGCGGATAGGTCGCTTCGTTCCAGCCAGAGAAGTTATTGCCGAGCAACTGGGTGGTCTGCGGCATCATGCACACCACGAGCCCTGAGCCGAACAGGCCGAACGCCAACAGCACGGTCGTGAGAGCAGAAGCTACTATGTCGATCGCACGTTGCACCATAGCTCAAGCTCGATCACGCACGCGAATGGTGGCGGCGGTCATGCCGTGGTGCTCCTTGCTAATCTCAGGAAGCGGCCCGAGGCGCGAGAATACCCCTGTGAAGGTGCCATTGTAGAGGTAGAGTCCGCTGATGTTGTTGTAGAGCACCCCTTCGCGCTCGACCTCTTCAACGCTTGTGGCAAGCCCTTGTTCAACGAGCCATTCTAGGTCGGTGGCAGGAGGGATCGTCTTCGTGCGATAGGGCGTAACGTAGCGCTGCACGAGGAAGGGCGCACCAGCTGCCCCGTTCGCGAAACGGTCGATGAGCGCGTTCCATTCCTCTTCGCTGCATGCTTTGCCGGCATACACATCGGCCGCGCCATAGTTATCGGTGGGTTTGATGATCCAGTCGTCCTTGTTCGTGCGCACGGCAGCAAGGTCGCAGTCTTCATCGGTAAGGAAATAGGTGGCAGGAATCTGCTCTTCGATGAAGGCATTCTCCTCATCGCTCAAAAATGCCTTCGTGAGCGGGTGCTTGAGCGCTTCGAAGATCTGCTTGTCGTGCACGATATGACCCGAGAATGCCCCGATGAGCGCTACGGCTTGCGCACGCACCGCGCTGATGAGCTCCTGCGATTCATTCCAGTGCTCGAGCACGTCGTTCGTGACACAACGACGCCAGATCGCGTCGATCTGCTGACCGTTGCCATCGCGCAACACAGTGCCATCGAAAGACAGATCGCGCACGTCGGCGATGACGCATTCATAACCAGCTTGCTTAAAGTATTCGCTGAAGATGCGGAACTCATCGACCACACCCACATCCAAATAGTCGCAGATGGCAAAGCGCGGATGCGCTACCTTGTTCTTGAAGGTTTCGTAGATCGCGATGAATTCACTGACCCAACTTTTGAAGAGCTCGCACGACTCAAGTTGGTGGTGCGCGGCGAAGCGCGTGAAGGTTTCGCTGCCTTCGATGCTGTGAACGATCTCGCGATCCTCGTTGAGCCCTGCCGAACCATCGCCGTTGAGCTCGCAGAATGCGCTTTCGAGCGTGTCTTCGTTCAGGAAGATATCCGCGCGTGCGAAGGGGAGGATGGCATCGTAGCCGCGGGGGAGCAGGATGAGCTCCACCAGCCGCGGATCGTAATCGAAGACCATGCGATAGGATTCGTCGTTGCGATAGCGCTCGATCACCTTGCACAGGATGGTATGGATCGTTTCCGAGATGAAGCGAAAGCGCTCCCAGACTTCGTCGTTGTAGAGGCGGGGAATGAAGCTTGCGCCCACCACGCGATGATGGACGATCGCGCTTGACTGGTCCATGTAGGCGCGCGCCGATCGCTTGCCAGCCAGATCGCCATCAAGTGAGTTCATCGTATCGAAATACTCTTGAGTGAGCATCGCGTCGCTTATCATGAGTCGGCCTTTCTTCTTCGGTCGGCGAAGAACGATAGGTTCATCGGTAGAGCTTTTACTCGGTTCGCTGCAGAAAAACTATTTGTTCCCAAGCTGCTTTCAATAGTAGCGCAACCCTATTTCGACAGTTCTCAACAATCTGTTGAAAAAAACGCGCTTGAGCGGGGGGCACGATGCCAGTGGCGTAAAACGCCGCTAGAAAAAACGAAGAAAATGGCATAATAACAAATTGTATTTTCGAGACATGACTCAGTCCTGCTTATAGATAACGAAATTTGAGGGGGATCTTTTATGGGCGCAACAGACGCAATGAAAAAAGCAGCGATCACTAAACTGATGAACTATCTTCTTGCAGACCCAGAGAAGAATATCAACAAGATCATGGATACGCTCGAGCCGCTTCTGCCAAAATCGCTCTTCCCGAGCCAGCGTGAGTCGATCCGTAACGCGATCGAGCAGAAGAACAACTGGTATCAGCTCATCATGAAGATCATGACCGATATCAACCCTGAGGTGCGCGATGACCTGCTGAAGACTTTCGTCATCGATGCGAACCTCCTTGCTTGGACCCAACAGGAGAAGAGCCGCAAGAAGTACGAATGCAACATTCCGTGGGCCATCCTGCTCGATCCGACCAGTGCTTGCAACTTGCACTGCACCGGTTGCTGGGCGGCAGATTATGGCAATGCGCTCAATCTCTCCTATGACGATATCGATTCGATCATCACGCAAGGTAAAGAGCTGGGCGTTCATATCTACATCTACACGGGCGGTGAGCCGCTGGTGCGCAAGAAGGATCTCATCAAGCTCTGCGAAGCTCATCCCGATTGTGCGTTCCTCTGCTTCACGAACGCAACGCTCATCGACGAAGAGTTCTGCCAGGAGATGATCCGCGTCAAGAATTTCGTTCCTGCTATCTCGGCGGAAGGCGATGAGGCTTCTACGGATTCGCGCCGTGGCGAAGGTACCTACCAGAAGGTCGATGAGGCCATGGACCTGCTTCGCTCGCATGGGCTGCCCTTCGGCGTTTCCATCTGCTACACCTCGGTGAATTCAGATAGCGTTACGAGCGAGGAATACATCGATTGGCTGATCGATAAGGGCGCGCTCTTCGCGTGGATCTTCACTTATATGCCGGTCGGCAAGGATTCTCCGACCGATCTCATGCCTACGCCTGAACAGCGCGAGAAGCTCTACCTCTTCAACGACAAGATGCGCCAGACAAAGCCGCTCTTCACGCTGGACTTCCAGCACGACGGCGAATATGTCGGTGGTTGCATCGCTGGCGGACGCCGCTATCTGCATATCAATGCTGCAGGCGATGTCGAGCCGTGCGTGTTCATCCACTATTCGAACGCGAACATCCACGACTCAACGCTGCTCGATTGCCTGCGTTCGCCCATCTTCATGGAGTACTACCACGAGCAGCCCTTCAACGATAACTACATGCGTCCCTGTCCGATGCTCGAGAATCCTGAATGCCTCGAGTACATGGTGGCTGAATCAGGCGCACATTCTACGGATCTGGTCGCGCAGGAAAGTGCTGAAGAGCTGTGTGCGAAGACCAAGCCTGCTGCTGAGGCATGGGCACCGGTCGCAGAGCGTCTTTGGACCGACAAGGAAGGTCCACGTGTCAAGAACCGCGAGCGCGACAACATCGGCATGGCGGAGACTGATATCGCGAAGTTCAAGAAGGACGGTCGCGTGATCCGTGGTGCGTGGGATCCCGAGCGCGATCCTCGTTCTGCTATCGCACAAAAGACCGAAACATCCAATTAAGAGAATAAGAGAACAGAAAGTACGATACTGATATGGCTAATTCCTCTTACATCTTCACGAGCGAATCGGTAACGGAAGGGCACCCCGACAAGATCTGCGATCAGATCTCGGACGCAGTTCTCGATGCCATCCTTGCTAAGGAGATCGAGCTTGCTGAACAGGGCTATATCTCTCCTTCTGGTGTACCCGCCGATCCGAGTGCGGTGCGTTGCGCCTGCGAGACCATGGCCACTACGGGCATGGTGCTCGTAACGGGCGAGATTCGCACGCAAGCCTATGTTGACGTGCCAGCCATCGTGCGCGAGGTGCTCGAAGACATCGGTTACAACCGCGCGAAGTATGGTTTCGATGCCACCACCTGTGGCGTGCTCAATGCGATCCACGATCAATCTGCTGATATCGCTCAGGGCGTCGATCAGTCCTTCGAAGCGCAGAAGGGCGAAGCTGAGGACAGCTATTCCGAGATCGGCGCGGGCGACCAGGGCATGATGTTCGGCTATGCCTGCAACGAAACCGCAGAGCTCATGCCGCTTCCGATCTATGCAGCGCATCGTCTTTCCGAGCGTCTTACCAAAGTGCGCAAAGAGGGCATCCTGCCTTACTTGCGTCCTGATGGCAAGACCCAGGTGAGCGTTCGCTATGAGAATGATAAGCCGGTAGGTATCGACAAGATCGTCGTTTCTACCCAGCACTCTGAGGATATCGATCCCGAACAGCTGCGCGAAGACATCATCGAGCAGGTCATCGCGCCGGTATTCGCTGATCTCGATCTTTCCTATGAAGGTGCCGAGATCTTCATCAACCCGACCGGTCGTTTCGTGATCGGTGGTCCTATGGGCGATGCGGGCCTTACTGGCCGTAAGATCATCGTTGACACCTATGGCGGCATGGGTCGTCATGGCGGCGGCGCGTTCTCGGGCAAGGACTGCACGAAGGTCGATCGTTCTGGCGCCTATGCAGCACGCTGGGTTGCGAAGAACGTGGTTGCAGCTGGCCTTGCCGATCGCTGCGAGGTTCAGATTGCTTATGCTATCGGTGTCGCGCGCCCCGTTTCGATCATGATCGAAACGTTCGGCACGAACCATGTTCCGCAAGAGGAGATCGAGGCGGCAGTCGAGAAGGTGTTCGACCTGCGTCCGGCAGCTATCATCGATGCGCTCGACCTGCGTCGTCCGATCTATCGTAAGACCGCAGCGTATGGCCACTTCGGTCGCGAACTTCCAGAATTCACTTGGGAACATACGAACAAGGTTGAAGATTTGAAGGCAGCTTGTCCGTCGCTTTCGTAAGCGTACGCGCCTGCGCTATACTAGCGCCATTATGACCTACGCTTCGGTGATCCTCGACATACCCACGCAAGCACTCGATAGTGCTTACACCTACGCATTATCAGCCGATCTCGCACACGCGCAGATCGGCTGTGCTGTTCTCGTGCCGTTTGGTAGCAGGAAAGCGATCGGTTATGTGGTGGGCTTGAGCGAAAAGGTGCCTGAGAATGTGAAGCGCTTGAAGTCCATCGAGGCGGTGCTCTCCGAATCCTATTTCGATGAAGCCGGTGCTGAACTTGCCTTCTATCTTTCCGAGCGCTATATTGCGCCGCTCTCATCGTGCGTGCGCTTGCTGCTGCCCCCAGGAGCAACTCCGAAGATGAAGCGCGTGGCAGGTGCGTGGGAGGTGCTCTATCCGAAGGTCCAACAAGTCGATGAGCGCTGGGCGTCGCGTTTGCCTGCAGCCGATGAGTATACGCCGCGCAAGTCTGCTGTGAAGCAGATCGCGATCCTTGAAGCGCTCAAGCAGGGCGACCTGAAGGTTGCAGATCTGAGTGCCGAATATGGTTCGGTCTCAGCGGTCATCAAAGCGCTTGAAGAGAAGGGCGTGATCGCTGTTGAAGAGCGCAGACGTGTGCGCGGCGCGGCAGAGATCAGTTCGGCCTTCACCAAGCGCATCCATGAGCGTCCTGTCTTGACGCCTGATCAAAGTGCTGCGCTTGAAGTGATCGGTGCGGCTCAGCAACGTGCCAATGGGGAAGTGGTAGTGCTCGATGGCGTTACGGGGTCGGGCAAGACCGAAGTGTTCCTCTGCGCGATCGAGGAAGAGCTGAAGGCGGGGCGCAATGCGATCGTGCTCGTGCCCGAGATCTCGCTCACGCCACAAACGGTCGCGCGCTTCCGTGGACGCTTCGGCGATACGGTGGCGGTGCTTCACTCACGCATGAGCCAAGGGGAGCGTTTCGACCAGTGGGATCTGATCCATTCAGGTGAGATCCGTGTGGTGGTGGGTGCGCGCAGCGCGCTCTTCGCTCCGCTTGCGAACGTGGGCATGATCATCATCGACGAAGAGCACGAAGGCAGCTATAAGCAGGATCAGGCGCCGCGTTATGTGACGCGCGATGTGGCAGAATGGCTCGTGCGCAGGAATGGCGCCACGCTCATCTTGGGTTCGGCCACGCCCTCGATCGAGGCGCTCCATCGGGCGAAGACCGACGATTCGTGGCATCAAGTGGTCATGGCCAGCCGCGCCAATGGCAAGCCGCTGCCCGAGATCCAGGTGGTCGATATGGCGCGCGAGTTCGGCGCGGGCAATCGCAAGATGTTCTCGAAGGCGCTCCAGAATGCGCTCGATGAAACGCTCGACAAAGGCGAGAAAGCGGTCTTGCTGCTCAACCAGCGTGGGTTCGCGCAGTTCTTGCTCTGCCGCGACTGCGGTTTCGTGCCTGAATGCGAATCCTGTTCAACATCGCTCACCTATCACGAAGAGGGCAGTCGGCTCGTTTGCCATCACTGCGGTTATGAGATCCCTGCTCCTGTTACCTGTCCCGATTGTGGTTCTCCTTATCTGAAGCGCTTCGGTGCGGGAACGCAACGCGTTGAAGCGGAGTTGCGCGTTTTCTTAGGAGAGCGTGCCTGCGAGGTCGTTCGCATGGACGCGGATACCACGGCGCACAAGGGTGACCATCAGCGTTTGCTCGAACAGTTCGCGAAGGCGGATGCGGCAGTGCTCTTAGGTACGCAGATGATCGCGAAGGGGCTCGACTTCGACGATGTTACGCTCGTGGGTGTTATCAATGCCGACACCATGCTCCATCTTCCCGATTTCCGCAGCTCTGAGCGCACCTTCGATCTGATCGAGCAGGTGGCCGGGCGCTCGGGTCGGGCCGATCTTCCTGGTAAGGTGATCGTGCAGACCTACAGTGCGCATGATGACGCTATCGCTGCAGCTGCGCGCTATGATCGTGAGAGATTCCTCGAGCAAGAGCTGAAACTGCGCCATGATCTTTCCTATCCGCCGTTCGTGCGTATGGCGAATGTACTCATCTGGGGAGAGCGCGAGTCTGAAGTGATTGGGGTTGCGCAGCAGCTCTTCTTCGACCTTATGAAGCTTAGTGAAGAGCGGGGCGCACAAGGGATACAGATCTTTCCGCCCACGCCGTGCGTGCTTTCGCGCCTCAAGAAGAACTTCCGCTATCACATCCTCATCAAAGCGCAGCCCACCGAAGACATCTCCGCTTTCTGCATCGATTACTTCCGCTCCCGCAAGCCTCACAAGACTGTGAACGTCTCGATCGACATCGACCCCGTGAGCGTACTCTAAGTACATGCAGCACGCCTAAGGGGTTATCAGTGGTATCTTGGCTCGATCAGCGCCGAGCGCGAGACACGAGGTTCCCCGTTTCCCTGTTCGCGAATCTGCATTTTGCAGATTCGCTCATGCGTCACTGCTTTTCTCGGGTTTTATTAATAATTAGAGTGTCGGAAAAGAGTCACCTCGTTGCCTCACCCTCTCCGCTGATCGAGCCAGCCAACCAGCTTGGCTAAGCGGTGAAGAGTGGGGTGGAGAAGTAGCGCTCGCCGGTATCGGGGAGGATGGTCACGACGGTCTTGCCACGGCCGAGGTGCGTTGCAAGACGGCGCGCGATGGCAACGTTGGTACCGGAGGAGATGCCGCACAAAATGCCCTCTTTGCGTGCGAGCTCACGGCTCGTTTCGAGAGCCTCTTCATCGGAGATAAGGCAAATATGATCGTAGATGCCTTCGTCGAAGATGGCAGGAATGAGCCCATCGCCGATACCTTGCTGCAGGTGAGAGCCTATTTTTCCGCCTGAAAGAATAGCAGCATGCTCTGGCTCAGCGACCCAGATCTTAAGATCGGGATAGGCCTCACGTAAAACGCGTCCAACTCCTGAGATGGTTCCACCCGTGCCGAATCCAGCGCAGAATCCATCGATCGGCGTATCGATATCGCGCAAGATCTCTTGCGCCGTACCTGTTTCGTGCGCAACGAGATTATCGGCGTTCTCGAATTGCTGAGGGATGTAGACCTGCGGGTCGTTTTCGGCCATTTCGTTAGCGAGCGCGATGCAGCGTGCGATGCATTCGCCGATATCGCCTTCGTCGTGCACCATGATGACTTCCGCGCCGTATTGCCGGACAAGTTCATGGCGTTCGTGTGAGACCGAATCGGGCATGATCAGCACCGCTTTGTAGTCCTTCACCGCGCAGACGAGCGCGAGCCCAATGCCTTGGTTGCCACTGGTAGGCTCAACGATGATGGAATCGGGACCGATGATCCCACGCGCTTCGGCCCCTTCGATCATCTGGAGCGCAGTGCGCGTCTTGATCGAACCGCCCACATTCAACCCTTCATACTTCACCACGATGCGCGCCTGGTCAGGCGTGGTCATATGGTTGAGCTCGATCAGCGGGGTATTGCCGAGCGCGTCTAAGATTGTGCGATAGACCATCATGATTCCTTATGCATGAAGGGGAGATTTCGTTCACTCAATCATAGCTGATTTGGCTCTGTTCGATGGTTCGGAGGATAGCGAGCGCTTCAAATGTGCTGGGATTGGCGAAAGATCGCGTGGTCTGTTCGTGCGTGGGGGACACCTTTCCTGATAATGTTGAGCGCATGAGCGGATTTGGCTGCTATGCTGAATTCTTGTTTATCAATCAGTGCGGTAAGGGAATGCGTGATGGAGATTCTTGAACAGATCGATGCCTTCGTTTGGGGGCCTGCGATGATCGTTCTTCTTTTGGGATCGCACATCTTCCTCACGTTCCGCACGCGGTTCATCCAGCGGAAGATCCCGCAAGCCATTAAGATGTCGCTGAAAAAGACCGAAGGTGAAGGAGATATTTCCCCCTTCGGCGCGCTTGCCACAGCGCTCGCGGCAACCATTGGCACCGGCTCGATCGTGGGCGTGGCTACGGCGATCTTGGCGGGTGGTCCTGGCGCGATCTTCTGGATGTGGCTTACGGGTGTGTTCGGCGTCGCTACGAAGTATTCCGAGGTGTTCGTCGCGATCAAGTATCGCGTGAAGGATCACAATGGCAACATGCTGGGCGGCGCCATGTATGCCTGGCAGCGTGGGTTCACGAAGAATGGCAAGGTGCCCTGGTATGCGCGCGTGGGTGCGGTCGCATTCGCCCTCTTTGCGGCGATAGCAGCGATCGGCACGGGATCGGCGGGGGGGGGGGGGGGGCGGGCGGGGGCACGCTCGTTGATGCCCGA